>CEVE01030229.1_pt1 | contig 13094 bp, 5 predicted proteins | sample 356431 | NCBI WGS metagenome assembly CEVE01 (sample SAMEA2622764, study PRJEB7988) | marine metagenome | isolation source: saline water (ENVO:00002010), including
TTGACACCTTTCAATTTTTTTTAAATATTTATGTTTCACCAAGAGTAAAAGCACCACTAAGAGTTAAATCACCAGAAATTTCTACTGATACGCCAGATAATCCTCCACCAGTGGTAGGAGCATCATATATTACTAACGCAGAACCTCCCTGTAAACTCCTGTTGTCTGTCCAAGTTGTGTCATTCTCAGTTGTTGACTCTACTCCATAATAAAAATCCTGTTGACTTTGAGTGCCGAGACCATTCAACCAACTTTCTATGTCACTAAATGTCCAATCTCGATTGGTTTCTAACTTAGTCGCAATTAAACCACAAGCAATTGGACACGCAGAACTCGTACCATTAAAACCTTTATCATCACATGTAAGAGATTGTGTTGAACCAACAGTATAAGTAGAATCGTAACGAGCATGGTAAGCTTGACTATTTGGTTGCGATAATTTAGATGCAGCATTTGTCAGATAGGCACTACGTTGTCCAAGAATGAGTCCACCAGATGTTGCCCAACAGGTCACGATATCACCCATACTACTATAATTTGCTTTCTGTTCTTGTCCAGAAGAATTAAGAGCACCAGTCAATGCTCCAACGACAATAGCTTCATTATATGCTGATGGAAATCCTCCTCTATTGATGGTTCTAATATAATTTTGATTATCAGTACCAACATTAAATTGAGTCGCACTTAAAGCAACATTGTTATTATAATCGACATAATTATTATAATCTGGATGAGTACTTTTAACACATTTTTGATTATGATTTCCAGCAGCACATACAAATAAAACTCCTGCTGCATTCATCTCCTCGTAAGCAGTAAAAGTTGCTCCACTTACAGGTGTGCATTGTATTTGTTGTCCTGGTCCAATTCGATTAGACATAAATCTTGGAACGGAATTATTGTTTGCACCATCGGTATTACCATCTACATCCCAATTTCTAAATAACACTCCACTTGTAGTTCCATCAATTGTAGCAGGTCGATACCAATAATATCCTGGATACTGTCCCTGACCACCTCCACCAGGTAAGTAATCTCCTGCTCCTGCTGGATTAAATCTACGACCCCAACTATTACTTGTTATTGTTGGATTTTTTGTGTTATCCGATGAACGATTTGGTTTATTTTGATGAAATATTTTTACTATATCAAAACAAGCTTCAAACAGTACGCCACCATCACCGAATAAATTTATATACCATTTGTTTGCATTATACGCCCAACCATAAGATCTCCCATATGCCTGAGAAGCACAAGGTGTGCCATGAGCATACCAACCTGGAGAGGGTCCCCCACCTCCAGCATCAGTGAGTACCCCATTAGATTTAAGTCTTGTGTAATCTGCTACAGCTGAAGGTGAAACTGTCCCTGCACTTGCAAATTGAGAAGATCTTTTACTTGAATCAAACCACCACTCTCTAGCAACAGATTCTATGGGAACGGTAGTTCCATCCCAACGAGTAGTTAATCTATTTGCAATATCTGCTTCAAACCATGCAGGATCAATATAGTAAGGAGCCTCTAATACAACATCTAGTACGTCACAAGTTCCGTTCGTAGATGAAGCTGAATATCCACTGTCTAACACATTACCACCAATATAGTCGCTTGGTCCTGAAACCCCTATTGATGCTGTGCCATCCTCCTGTTTTATATTTGTTATCCGACTTGGATTTTGAAATTCTATATGACCAAACCAACAATGATCATCACATACAATTAGATCAACATCCTTTCCTGTCCCATAATGATATAATCTATCATCAATGATAGTTTTCGCATCTCCTAAAACAACCCATGGATTTCTCTTCTGTGTATGTCGAAGTAGTTGAGCAGTGCACCTATTTAATAACTGGGCACCAGGTAAATTTGAACCAGCAAATACATATGGATTAATGGTGTCATTTGAATCTCCCGTTCCCCCTGCACTAGGTTCATATTCAGTATCTTGTTGATTTTTTACTGTTGAGGAATATCTATAAGTTCGAGCATATGTTAAATCATCAGGATTTGGTGCATATGTTCCTGGATATGTAGTCGCATTAACTTGAACATAATTTACTTTTGGATTTGCTCTAAGTTCAGCTGCTTCCGTATCTGTTAACAAGTAATGTCCTCGCACGGGACTTTGAAGACAATCGTTAACGCATTCACATTCATTTGTTGGTATATTACTTTCTAATGATCCATCTTTTATTAATTCTGCATGAATAAACTGCCAGTCACTTTCTTGAAAGCAACCAACACAATATTCTTTTTTCACATCACCTGTTGGTTCTTTTAATAGAGTGTCTCTCCATGCCTCAAAACCTTTTTTTCTTTCATCATATTCATTATCAGTTAATTCGATTGACATTTAAATCACCTCCCTTTTAATTCTATATGTAGTGTTTCCATTTATATTTTGTTCTGGTGTGACTCTTAATAAAAGATTACTACCACTTATTGAAGCACTTAATTGAACTATTAGATTATTACTATACATAATTCCATATTGAGTTGAGGTTACTGTTGTTCCATCCCTCATTACTAATAATTTTTGAGATTGATAGTTAGCACCATTCTTGACAAATACAGTGTATTCAAACACAAGTTCTGCTGAATCATATGCATAAGTATCTAATGTGGATGGATTATTTGCAGTTGCAGTAAAGTTTCCTGAAGAAACTACTCCTCCACTACCTGAACCTCCACCACCAGAGATAGTGATTGTTTTAGTTGCACCAGTTCCAGAAGCAGTAACACCAGCACCCACAAAATTTAATGTTGTAGCATCAGTAGATAATGCACTACCCTCGTCCTGTATTGTTATACCCGATATACCACCACCACCTCCACCAGTGGAGACTGATCCATCTGCCATTAGATATTGTGATGATGTGCCACCACTCTTAACGAATGAATTGGCAGTTACAATTCCAGTTACGACAACTCCGTCTGTGGTTGTTTCTAATTTTTTAGCACCGTCATAATATAACTCTATTGCACCATCTCTAATAGCTTTTATATAATCATCTGTGGGATTTACTACAGTTCCAAAAACTATATCACCCTCGCTGCGTATATTTAAATCTCCAGTAGCTGTTGACGAAGTACGAAGTACACTGCTTGTACCAGTATGAAATAATTGTAAATCGTCACTATTTCCAAAGGATAAAACACCACCATCAACATCTAAATCTTGGAATTTTATTGAACCAGTCACAGTTGTTACACCAGATACATTTAGTTGATTAAAGAATGATGTGCCTGTTGTACTAATACCAGCGATACTTCCACCACCACCAGATATGGCAGCTGTTGTAATTCCTGTAATTCTACCATTACCATCAACTGTGATGACAGGAGTTTCACTTGTAGAACCGTAAGTTCCACTAGAAGCACCAGTCAAGTCTGTTAGTGAAACACCACTGATTGCTGGCAATGCTCCACTTAACTTAGAAGAAGAAACTGTTGTTAATCGAGCATCATCTACTGTTCCTGTTAATTGTCCAGCAGGTATTGATGTCAATGATGCACCAGAACCACTAAATGTAGTTGCAGTTACAACACCAGTGATATTTGCACCACCAGTTCCAGTAATAAACTTGCCATTGATATTCAGATCACCACCGAGTTCGGGTGTTGAATCATCAACAACATTTGAAATTCCTGACGCACCACCAGCAGATGCAGGTTGCCATGATGTTCCGTTATAAACTTCAATTCGGTTATTATCACTGTTGTAGATAAATGCACCCTCTAATACTTGAGATATATTTGATCTCTCTGCTCCAGTTAATATTGGTGGTAACATGAAACGATTAGTAGTCGTGACACCAACTTTTCCAGCATCGGAGAAATCAACAGATGCCCTTCCTGATATTGTAGTTCCCACACCAACAATACCGAATGCTGCTATACACTTTGTTGCGTCAACATCTATGCCATCAGATATTTCTGTAGTTCTAATTCCAATTTGACCTGTATCATTTATTAGTATTCTACGACTTGCGTTACCACTAATATCTGGTGGGTTTATAGTTACTGTAGGAAGTAATGGATCTCCACCTGTGATAGTTCCAACACCAACATTCCCTCGTAATTCCGAATCTCCCGTTACTTTTAAATTATTGAAAGTAGATAATCCACTCGTGGCATTTACATTACCAGTTAAATTACCAATAACATCCCCAGTAAAACTTGAGAGATTAAATGATCCGACTGTTAATGTGCCTGTTACATCAGCATCACCTTTAATCTCAACATTGTTTCCAAAGAAAGCATTACTCGTTACAGTTGAGGTTCCAACCACATGTAAATTATGATTTGGTTGAGTTTCTCCTATACCCAATGATCCCTGATGAGTTAATGTCATTAACTGAGCAAAGTTACCTCTTCGATGCCAGTGGAAGTCACCAGTATTCACTCCAACACTACCAGCTTCTAGATAGAAATTAATATTACCACTACTGTAATTTAAAATGTCTAGTGATTTTGCTCCACTATAAGGGAATGAATTAACTACTTTTCCGAAACTTATTGCACCATTATCGCCAGTTGCAGATGCTGATCTACCTAAAGTTATGACAGAATTATTTGCATTGAGTATTTGTAAATCAGTTGCAGGATTTGCAGTTCCTATACCTATTGCACCAAAAGATCCAATACCACCGATAATATTATCAGCACTGTAGGATGCACCTTGAGATAGTGCTAAAGCAACACTTGCAACACTTGCAGTTCCAGTTAAATTACCAACAAAAGTTGTGGCAGTTACGACTCCACTAAATGATCCAGAGGATGCAGTTACAGATCCCACAGTAATATTAGGTGTGCCAGTCAATCCTTGAGCGACAGTTGCAATACCAGCAACATGAGCATATTGAGCAATATCCGCATTCGCAACAGTTCCAGCAATACCACTAGATGGTACATTTTCTAATAAACTACCGTCACCCACAAAGGATGCAGCAGTTATAATACCGCTAGATTTAATATTACCAGTTGAAGCATCAACAATAACACCTTTCTTTCCAACAGTGTCTGGATCAGATCCAATCTGTAGGGTAGATCTTGGATCTGTAGTTGCTATTCCAACATTTCCTTCATTATAGATGCTTGTAAAACCAAGACCAACATCTACATCCGTCCACTGTGATGTTGGAAGATTATCTAATGATGAACCATCTCCAAAAAATTTATTTGCAGTTATTATTCCACTACTTGATTCTATTGTAATTCCTGTACCAATCTGTACATCGCTTAATGTGCTTATCCCACTAACAACTAAATTAGAAACTGTTAACTGTCCAGATGAAATTACATCACCATTAATATCCAAAACTTTAGATGGAATAGTAGATCCTATACCAACTCTCTGTCCAGCAACAACTAGAACACTATCATCAACTTTGACACCTTCACGGAAATTAAAGGTCTTTCTGATATTCGCCATCTATACTATTAGCTTTTTACTTATTTAGGTAACTCCCGTCTCAACAGTTGAACCAACAATTTGAGATGAGGCACCAAGATTTTCTATGATAATATTATTCATGCCACCAATTCTTCGAATTGCTGCTCCAGCTGCCCCTCCAGCACCAGCATCATAAACAAAAGGATCTTCTTGTCTGGAACCAAAGTTCGCTCCCAAAGTTCCATCTATGCCAGCAACAGCACAACCACCACCATTACCACCATTACCACCTCTTGATCCAGGATCATTCTGCGGTGTTACTGAACCAGGTGATCCTGCTCCAGGATTTATTTTATCTGCACCAGATACTCCAGCGGGAAGTCCAGCACCGCCACCACCATCACCACCAATACCGTATCTTTTGGAACCTGAACCAAACCACCATGTATTTTGTCTTACTTCAGCGGAACCACCGCCTCCTCCTCCACCACCGCCTCCAGCGATTCTTCCACCAGATTGAATTGTTACACGAGTTCCACCGACACCTTCAAATTGAATACCTAAACCAGACGATCCAGCACCACCTGCAGCACCATCAGATGATATTTTACCTTCACCACCGTCACCACCAGCACCAAGAACTTCACCATCAGGTCCTAAAAGAACTTGCATTGCAGTATCAGCATTCCAACCAGTTCCAGTTCTCAAAGCACAACTATTATTTGCAACTTTATCCGATCCGATGTCTTCATTAACAAGTATAACCACTTTTTTTCCTGCTGAATTATTACCATTAAATTGCTTAAATGCACCAATATCATTATTTCCAACAACTGCCCTTAAGTTAGGATCTGTAAATCTATTATAGGCATCACCAGGTTTATATTCAGCGGGTGCACCAAAATAGTTAACTACAATAGTCAACCTTCCACCATAAAAGTCACTAAATTTAATCGGACCAGATGTGGGGACATCTTCACTCGTAGGAATTCGAACACTGGTATTATTTGGATTTGTAAAATCTTGACCACGATAATCACCCAGTTTAATACCATTTGTTGAACCTTGACTATATCCAAATTCATTAGCTATATCGCTAGCTTTTATTTGTCCTGTGGTGGGTAATGTCATAAGATTTACTTATTGTTTTTTAGTTCATCAATTTCATTCTTAAGTTCTTTGATTGCCTCAATTAAAAGTGGAACCAATTTTTCATATTGAACTGTCAAGTAATCATTGTTACTAGGTGCACGTTTAACTGCCTCTGGTAATACTTGTTGAACATCTTGAGCAGAGACACCAACATATCTTTGATCTCCTGTATCTATGTCGCATTTAAGTTTCGCAAGTTCATTATGTTCATATGTGAATCCACTTATTTGGCATACTCTATCTAATGCATTATCTATTTGTTCAATATTAGTTTTAAGTCGAATATCTGAAGTTAATGCTGTAATGTCACCAGTAACTTCTAATTCACCAGTAACTCTCGCACCATCCCTTGTGACCCTGAATTTCTCACTAACATTTTGACCATGCATTGGTATAGGCACTGTACCAGTTGGTGTAATGAATATTAATTCACCTGCTGCAGAGTCATCAATATCATCCTTACGATCCATTATTATTCTGGCATCAAAATCATCTGGATTAAGTGCTCCTGAAGGAGGAGAACTTATATCTCTTTTAAAATCAATATAAGGACCTTGTTTATTAACTGGATTAGTTGTAGAACTTGATCTTGCAAGTTCAATGCCACCATCAGAAGTTAATGATGCTTTGTTAGTATCATTAGAGTTAACTGCATCAATGGAGATTCCAGCAGTGACAGTGCTATTTGCTTCTAATTTATTTGATGTAATAGTTCCACTTGAAGTTAAAATCCCAACTGTAGTGATACCAGATAATACTGAACCATCAGGGTTAACCTCAATTTTTGTTGATCCACCGTGCTGTAACCGTAAGTTTCCAGTTCCATTAGATAGTTGATCGATTCTTGTATTGCCACCATCATGATAAATTTCACAATCAGCACTACCATCACTTGCATCTGTTGCTATTCCAGGACCATTACCTAATAATACTCTTTTATTATCTTGTAATTTAATATTTGCTTTAAATAATGAATCTGTTGTGTATTCACTTGATGTAGAAGTAAACTCAACATCTCCTGAAAATTTAACATCTCCACTAACAATCAAATTCTTGTTCATTTTAACACTATTGTTAAAGGTAACAGGACCATCAAATTGAGATAGAATCTCATTTGATTTACCACCTTCAACAAGGATTCTTTCCTTCGCAATTACTTCATCAAAGATAACACTTAATCTTGCTGGATCTTCACCAGTTACAGTTGGGATTGGAGCATCAAATGTTCTCTCCTGTCCAGTTGTTGAACTGACTCTCTTGTTACCAATAAAGAAGTCACCTCTGTTATTCATACCAGTATAAACAACAGCACCACATGATCTCTCTTGTGATTGAACTAAGAACTCTTCTCTCTCTGTTAGCGTCTTAACTTGAACCTGTGGTAGACCAGTTGAATAGTTACCAGGACCATAACCAACATATTCAAAGGTATGACCTGAAGCACGAATAATTGATGGTCTACGGAACTCAATAGGTAGTGGTTTAATTTTTTTAATTAATGAATTTAAAATATGTTCATCCTTATCAGATCCTAAAACACCACGAATAACAGTCAATTCATCGTTACCAGATCCTGATAATGTTGATGAAGCCACTCTCATAATTTCATTATCAACTTGTATGTAAGATCCAAGAGGGAATCTTGCCATTATACCAATTTGAGAACCTGGTGCTTGAACTTTTAATTTAACTTCACTTTCACCTCTTCCTATACCAGATCCACCCTCAGGAAGTGTACTGTTATTCTTAAGAATTAATACATCTCCATCGTAGAATGAGAGATTTCTTTCTGCATCACTATCACCATTGTTTGCTGACATTCCATGTTTTATAATAGAACTAGGATTAGATAATGCGGTTGTTGTTTCACATGTAAATTGTGTTACGCTAATCCTATCCTTAACAATAAAATCACCAAGATTACTATTTGAACTATCTAAAACACGGAATGAATTTCCTTTTACCAATCCATGTGCAGAAGAGGTTGTAAGTGTAGTTACTTTTGTTGGATTATCAAAACTATTTCCTGATATGACAACTTCAGGTCCAAGATGAATTAAGAACTGACCTGCTTTTGGTAATGGATCTGTGCCTGTCTTTTTAATTGATATTTTTTTGGTTGAATTAATATCAGTGATTTTACTGTAACTATCAGTTTCTGTTCCAATTCCAGTAACCTGTACAATGTCACCTATATTTCCTCGAATACCATTATTAGTAACAACATAGGATCCACCATTTCCTGAACCAAGAGTTGATGTATTATCAAAATAGTAAGTTCCAGCAATATAATTTGAACCAGAAGCGACCACCACAACATCTGTTATTGAACCAAGTGATACTGTAACATTTGCTGTCGCACCGTTCCAATTTGATCCTGTTGGAGTTGGTGATGTGTCAAGTATCTTTACATCATAGTGAGTGCCATTTGTAAAGTTACTATTAGCCTGTACTGTTCCCTCTACAAGTCCACCAAAGTTATGCTCTCTATCAAATGTAAGTTCAGCTTCATTCGTATCTGTTCCAACAGAACTTATTTTTAAACCTAAACCAAATTTTTTAAATAATTTGTCGTTTGTTTCCCTTGTTAAACTATTTTTAAGAGAATTAGTTGCTACATCACCAAGGGGACTTCTTTTTGCAAAAGATACTGATGCTGAAGGATTATCATCTAAATTATCCCTGTCAAGTTGTGGATATAAATCGACAACATTTTGACTGTATTTAAAATTAGTAAATTCCTCAGGTATTGCATTATCGGCATTTAAAACAAATAAATTATATATTCCGTCTTGTTGTCCCTCAATATATTGTTTTATAGTTTCATTTCGATAGATATAAAAATTACTTAAAATATCACTTCTCTCAAACCGAGGGAGATCAATATCTCTGGTATTTAATTGTCCAGCAGTAAATGTTCCAACATTATGAGAAACTCCATCAACATCTGTCACACTATATGTGAATGTTTTATTTGAAGGAATTGAAGCTACAATAAAAGTACCATTATATCCTAAATTATCAGCACCAGTTATATTAGTGTCACTTTTTACTTTTTTGATGAGCACTTTTTCATCTACATCTAGATTATGGGGTAAAGATGTTGTAACTGTGACTGTTGATCCTAATACGGTGCTGGATGTAATAAATCTAAGGTTTCGATTAAATGCATGATCTGCAGATACAATGCTAGTTGCACTATGATCAGTAGCATTTCGGTATCCTGTGCTACTTGATTCTTGAATAATAAAACTTTCTTCTGGATTTTTTCCGTTTGTAACTTCCTTTGGAACTACAACACGCAATTTGTAAATTTTATCGTCTAAAGATCTTGAATCTGTTTTTCTTGTAATGAATGTGGAGTTACTTTTACCTAAATTAGATCCTTGGAAATATGATAATCTTGAAGCATTAGGATCTACATTAATACACCAGTTATTCTGAGTGGAATCAAAGAATATTGGTGATCCAACATCTCCAGATTCTTTATCATGAACTCGACTTTCAATTTTAAGTTTTGTACCTTTATGAATTACAATTCCTTCACCATTATCTGCATCGGTCTTAGATGATGCCAATTTAATTTCTGTGGAACTTATAACAATTGCAAAGTAAACTGTATTTTCCTCCACATTTTCAGGTAAATCTCCATCATCACTTATTATTCTTATTTTCTCTCCTGTTTGCAATTGATGAGTTCCGATTGTAAGAACACCAGTGTTAGTAGGTCCTGAGGTAACATCATATCTTTTGACACTAATGCTACTTCCACTTGCAGTTAATTGTCCAGATCCAGTAAAACCATCAACCATCCGAACGAATGCTTGTTTCTCAACGACTGTGGCTGGATCATCCCCACAAGGGATGTAGAGAGTTTCTGTTAAGGCAGCACCAACACGGAATCCTGCTGTCAATGATGGAGGTGCATCATCAGGATCAGTAAATCCATCAATATATAAGTGATTAGATATGTTTGTGGTGCTTGTAAGACCTACATTAATTTTAAACCAATCAATCTTTTCTGTGGTGGATGTTATCGATTTCGGTGTAACTAATGATGTAACATATGCTGTATCGTCTTTTCTAAATGCCTCCTTTTTAAATCCATCAGAGTTTAATGATATTTGTCCGAAGTTAGAGTTAGAGTTGGTTACAGAAGCATCACCACCAGACTCAGCACTAAAATGTTTTGCATATCCAATCGCAAATACAGACACAATTTGTAAAATTGCATCATTTTTCATCGTAATATGACAGGTTTCAAATCCCCTTCTATAAATCGCATCAGAATCTAAATGATATATTTGAGATGAATCTGCTTGAGCAGCACCAGCAACTAAATCGGCACCCTCAGTCGGATCTGTAAATGTTACACCATTGTATTGTCTATCGACTTCACTATATTTTACAAATGCCCTATCATCTTTCTGTAATGAAATACCAGTAAACTGGGCAACAACCATCGAACGGAAACCAGTTGCTTTCGCACCATCGGCAATCATTCCATTCATACCATAAACTGAACGAAGAGAACAGTTAAAGATATATGGAGAAGCACCAGAGACAGTATCAGTCTCAACGACTATACTGGCAGTTGCAACACTTAATGATCCTCCAGAGGCAGGTGGAACATTTGTAAAGTTTCCTTTTGTGAGGTATGTAAATACTGTGGGACTAACAACTTCTTGAACGAAGGATGAAGTATTATATGGAAGATTAGTATTAGTTCCCTCAACCACACCTTTCACTTGAATCGGTGTGCCAACATTTAATTCGTGTTCTGTTTTAGTGGTAACAGTGACCTGTTGTGTAGGAATAACACCATTACCAGATTGAATCGCAGAAATTTCAATTGGATCTGCAGCAAAGGCACCAACAATTTCAAACTCTGGTCTTTGAGGAGCAAATCCCTCTGGATTAACTGGGAATTTGTCAATCGATGGAATTACCTTGGTTGCAGCTGCCTCATTAAATGCATTTGATAATTTATCATAATACATTTCAAGGTCTGTATTATTATATCCAAACACTTTATTGACACCATCAGCATATTCAAAACAAGTTAATTTATGATGAGAGAATAATGGTGTTGCTGTTTTATTTTGTCCTGTAAAATCTTTATCATTAATATAAACCGTTCCATTCTTATCTCCATCAAATATAGAGAATTGCCAGAAGTAACATGTACCAGTTATTCTGAATAATGCGGAATTAGGAACACTTGAATCTGTTGGGTTAGGAACATATTTTGGTTTTATCTTTGTCTTTCTTAAATCTAATCCTACAAGTGATGTACCACGAGGAACAATCACACCACCATTAACACTATTAAACTTATAAAGTATGTTATCTTCTTGTGTTAAATCAAAATTACTTTCTAAATCTAAAGAGAAAACATCCGAAGCAGGTGTTGTCTCAGCACCACCAGGTGCTACAGCTGTTGCTACATTTGGATTCGTGCTACTTGGTTTGATTGCAAAACCAGGTCGGTTATCAATTGTATGATCACCAGGATATACTAATATTGTTGTTCTTTCGATTCGATCATTGTTTCTACCAGTGACATATGAAAACCTCGCAGATTCAATCAGTGCCCTTTGAATTGTTTTAAAAGGTTGTGCTAATGAGTTACCATCATTGGTTATACTATCCGTTGAGTCAAGATCATTCGGATTCACATAGAGTATTCTTCCCTCTATATTCTTAATAAAATTCTCTAATCTATTGAGAGGCATCTTTTTATTTCAATCAAAATATTTCTATGTTCTATTTAGTTAGGCACATAATTAAATAATTTTCAAATTGAAAGAAATGGATATCCTATCTTCATCAGTTTCATTTATTTCAACCCGATGGGTCATCATGGATGGAAATAATATTATTGTTCCGTCTTTATATTCTGGAACGATTTCTGGTAGCATATTTTTTTCCATCAAATATTGACGATCCATACTTGTAGTTAATATTTGATCAACATTATCAAGGTCATCGAAAACAAATCTACCCGATTCTGGAGTTTGCTTTACCCATAGAACTCCAGATAAATCAGAACCAGGATGTCTATGACATACATTATATGAATTAGGTCCATTAATGTTCAACCACATTTGAACAATACGTATTTCATGTGGTATTTTGTAACTTTTCACTAATTCAGAAATTGGTGGTACGATATCATCAGAAAATTTTCTAAATCCATCATCTGTAAAAACTGATTTAGATTTGCTTTGCCAACCACCTCTATTAGATATTCTTGATATGCCAGAATTATTTTCTTTAAATTTGTATATCCAATCTATCAGATCATCTTTTATTTTCTCAAAATTTTTAATATCACCAGATACAACTTGTTTTGGAAATAAAAAAAATTCTTTTTTATTTTTAGTAATTAAATTTTCACTCTGATCAGTCATACGATCAATTAATAATTTCCATCCTTTATATTATAGCATGGTTTTACAATTTTAACTTAAGGATGGACTTGGAATATGATCGGGTTCTAAAATTAGATTACCATCAGTATCAGTTAAATTAGATTCCTTAA
>CEVE01135862.1_pt1 | contig 12995 bp, 9 predicted proteins | sample 356431 | NCBI WGS metagenome assembly CEVE01 (sample SAMEA2622764, study PRJEB7988) | marine metagenome | isolation source: saline water (ENVO:00002010), including
CTTTTGCTAGTAATTTCTGCAATATTATTAGCTATTTCATCTTCATCCATTGATAAAAGCATTTCAACTTTTTGAACAGAAAAATGATCATAATTTACTGCTTTGTCAGGTATTAATTCTAAACATGTTTTTATTACATTTTTCGCTTTTTCAGTTTCTCCGTTTTTAATTAATTCTGAAGCAAGTGTATTAAATGTTGCTCTGTAATTCAATACAAATCCTCTATGATCTTCAGAATAATATGTCTTTTCATTATCTAATTCTCTCCAATAAAATTTATTGATCATATTATCATACATTATATTGGTATTAATGAAGTTTTTAGATGTATTTGGATTAACTAGAGGTAATAGTCTATAAGCAAGTCCTTCTTGAATAACATTTCTTTTGAAATTTAGATTTGTACCATTTAATGAAGTATTATTAAAATAAATTGGTCTTTCCCAGTTGTTTGAATTAATAAAATCTAAAATTGCTAAATCTTTTTTTTCTAAACCACCTTTATTGTCTTTTAAATTTATAATCAATCTATTAACTAAATATTTTAAAAATTGTTGAGGAATTATTTTTTTTAGATTTGGGTTGTTTGTGTCAATATCTAGATATAATGATTTGGATGGAAGAATATTATAATTACTTAAAGATGCAGGTACTTGAATTCCTTTATTTTCAGATTTTATAAGATTAAGATATGCATTTAAATTAATTGAAGCATCATTAATTTTAGGATTATTAATATAAGGTAAATAGTCGTTAAGACCTCCCTGCTGATAGTTTTCATTTGTAAGTAGAAATTTTAGTTTTTCTGATTTATTTTTTTTGCTTCTCATTTGGTCAATATACCAATCTGTATTAAAATAACTTAAAACAATAACTCTTACATCAGTACGAAAACCTTCTACTTCTTGTACATACCATAAAGGAAATGTATCGTTATCACCTCCGGTGAATAATATTGAATTTGGAGCACATGATGCAAGTAAATTTTTAGCAGAATCGACAGATAAATATCTATTTGATCGGTCATGATCATCCCAATTTTCAATACATAAGATTATTGGACTGATTATTCCAATAAATATAGAGATCAATAGACTGATTTTGTTGTTTTTTAAAATTGAAGAGAAAATTGAAAAAATAGATAAAACTCCAATACCAATCCAAATTGAAAATGCATAATAGGAACCTGCATAAATATAATCTCTTTCTCTTGGTTCAGATGGTGGACTATTTAAATATATTACAAGTGCTACTCCAGTAAGAATAAATAAGGCCATTACAACTGAAAAGTTTTTTTTGTCTTTAAAGTAATGGAAAAAAAGACCCATCAAAGCTAAAATTAGTGGAATCATATAATAATTATTTCTTGCTTTGTTATTAAGAATTTCATCAGGTACATCTTTAAATTTATCATTAATACTTAACCAATTTGCGTCTTGAATATCTGATTCCCTTCCTGAAAAATTCCACAATAGATATCTTAAATACATATGACCTATTTGATACTTAAACATGAACTCCAAATTGTCTGAAAAATTTGGTTTTTCATTTTGACTTAACCCTACAATTTCTCTATATCTTTCTTTATGATTTGGGTTTGATCCACTGTACATTCTAGGGAATATTGTTGTTCTTTTAGGATCATATACATAACTAAAACTTTTTTCTTTTATTTCATATTTTTCTTTTCCACGTTTGTAAACTATTTTTTCTTGTTTTTGATCTATCACCTCTGCGTCATAATATTGTCCGTGGAATAGAGGTCTATTCCCATACTGCTCTCTTTTTAAATAAGAGATGAAACTCAAGATATTTTCGGGATTATTTTCATCAATTGGAGGATTAAAGCTTGACCGAATTAATACTAAAGAATATGATGAATAACCAATTAGTATAAAACTTAAGGCAATCAAAGATGTGTTTAACCAAACAATTTGTTTTTGTTGAGAATAAATAATAGAATATACTAATCCTAAAAATAAAGAAATTGAAAAAAATATTATTCCAGATCCAAATGGAAGGTTAAGACTATTTACAAAAAATATTTCAAAATTGCTTGCTAAAGTGGGCAATCCAGGAATAATTCCTACCATTATAAATCCAATTAAAAATGCGCTAATAATCAAAGTATAAAAAATTCCTAATAAGTTAATTTTCTTTGTTTTATGGAAATATATTATAAGTGCAAGTGCTGGAATAGTCACTAAATTTAATAAATGTACTCCTATTGATAAACCCATCATATAAGCTATTAATATTATCCATCTATTTTTTTTCTTTTCATCTTGAATATTTTCCCATTTTAATATAGCCCAAAAAACAAAGGCAGTAAAAAAAGATGACATAGCATAAACTTCTGCCTCAACGGCTGAAAACCAAAATGAATCTGTAAAAGTATATGAAAGTGAACCTATGATACCTGATGAGATTACTAAAATATTACTATTATTATTATTAGTTTCAAAAATTTTTTTGGAAAAATGAGTTATTGTCCAAAACAGAAATAATATAGTAAAAGCACTTGTTATAACACTAAGAAAATTAATTGCTAAAGATATTTTTTCAACATTTCCTAAAGCTAGGAAGGAAAAAATCCGACCTAATAATAAATAAAATGGAGCTCCTGGAGGATGCGGTACTTCTAATTTATAGGATACCGCGATGAACTCTCCACAATCCCAAAAACTTGCTGTATCTTCTACAGTTATAGCATAAACTATAAAAGATATAGCAAACATAATCCATCCGGTTACATCATTTGTTCTCTTAAAATTCAATTTTTTTATTTATATGGACGAAAATAATACAAATTATATTAATGATAATCTATTGTTTGACTTAATTTGCGAAAAATATGTTTTTTAGAAAATTTAAATCTTTTTTTTGCGTATTGATATTATTTTCATTCTTTTCAATAGAAAAAAATGTATATGCAGCAAAAGCTGATTATGATTCAATACCACTTTTATTAAATATTGATATACAGATAGAAACTACTGAAGCCATTAATTTAATGTATGATTTTGAGTTTGAAAAATCAGATAAACAATTTAATTGGTTGATCCAAGAATATGGTTGGCACCCACTTCCATATTTTTTACTTGGATTAAGTACATGGTGGAAGATTGCTCCGGATTTAGATAATAAAAATTTAGACAATCAATTTTTATTTTTAATGGATACCTCGATAGTTTTATCTAAGAAAATTTATAATAACTTCAATAAAATAGAAGGGGCTTTTTTTTTAGCTGCATCATATGGATTTAAAGGAAGATTACTTTCTGAGAGAAAAAAATGGAGAAAAGCTGCTTTTTCAGGAAGAAATGCACTCAAATTTCTAAAAGAGGTAAAGGGTGAAGAAAATTTTATTCCAGAAATTTCCTTTGGAAATGGACTTTTTAATTATTATGCAATATGGGTAGCAGAGGAATATCCACTGCTAAAACCGATAATAAGATTATTTCCAAAAGGTGATAAGAAATTGGGAATTTCACAGTTGGACAATGCAGCGAAAAATTCTTTTTATACGAGGACTGAAGCACAATTTTTTTTAATGAAAATTTTATCTCAAGAGAATAATATTTCTAGGTCTTTTCAATTATCTAATTATTTGTCCGATCTCTTTCCAAATAATTCTATTTTTCATGGTGTTAACAATTCGCTTCTGTATAGATCAGGTAGATTTAACGAATGTGAGAAAGAATCATTAATTATAATTGAAAATTTTAAAAATAATAAGTATGGATATAAACATAATTTAGTAAGACAAGCTGCTTTTTTTTTAGGAGAAATATATAGTAGTAAATCAGAAATCGAACTATCAAAAAAATATTATAATGAATCCATTGAAATGGCAAAAATTATTGATGCTGAAAAAATGGGTTATACTTTACATTCATACTTTTCTTTAGGAAAATATGCTTTTAATGAAAATGATTATTTTTCTGCAAAGAAATATTTTAATAAAGTTATCAAATTGACTAAAAGAAGTGAAAAAATAAATATTGATTCGCGAATCTTTATAAAAAAAATGAGGTAATTATATATTTCTTTATAGTATTATAATAATATTTGCCATTCAATAATTATATATAAAATACTTTAGTTTTATGTCAAATAAAATACTGGACTCAAATCAAATAAATCAAAAAATTAAAAGACTTTCGTATGAGATATATGAGAATAATCTTGAAGAAAAAAAAATAATTTTATTTGGTATAAATGCTAACGGAAATATTTTGTCTCTTAGAATTAAAAAATATTTAGATGATCTGTTTTCAGCAAATGTAGAATCTTATAATCTCAATATAGATCATAATACCACTGGATCTAATAATTTAAATTTTAAACAAGATCAATTGAATGAAAAAATTATAATTATCATTGATGATGTGCTTAATTCAGGTAAAACAATTGCATATTCAATTAATTTAATTTTACCCTTTTATCCAAAAAAAATAGAAGTAGCTGTTTTGGTAGATAGAAGCCACAAAAAATTCCCTATTCTTGCAAAGTATAGTGGTGTTAAATTAAATACAACAATAAATGAACATGTAAAAATAGATTTTAAAAAAAATGAAGGATATTTATTATGATTTACTTAACTAGAAAAGAACATTTTAATGCAGCTCATAAACTATATAATCCATTGTGGTCAAAAGAAAAAAATTATCAAGTGTATGGAGATTGTTCTAATGAAAATTGGCATGGTCATAATTATGAATTGTTAGTCACAATAAAAGGCTCAATCAATGATGATGACGGAATGGTTATTAACTTAAAACTTTTATCCAAAATAATTAATGATGAAATTATAAGTAAGGTTGATCATAAAAACTTGAATATAGATGTTCCTTTTTTAAAAAACAAAATCACATCCACAGAAAATGTTGTTGTAGAATTTTGGAATATTTTAGAGAAAAAAATTTCTTCTTTAGAAAATTATAAATGTTTTTTACACTGTGTTAAGCTTTATGAAACTCCAAAAAATTCAGTAGAATATTATGGTCCAGAGGGTAAATAATTTTTTTTTAATTGCTGGAGAAAAATCTGGAGATCTATATGGAAGTAAATTAATTGAGGAGTTACTTAATATTAATTCAAAAGCAATTATAAATTATTGGGGTGGTGATATGATGAAGGAAGCTGGAGGAAATCTTTTGCAGCATTATAGGTCATATAATTTTATGGGGTTTTACGAGGTATTTAAAAATTTAAATCTTTTTTTAAATAAGATAAATTTATTTAAAAAGCATTTGAACGATACAAAACCAGGTGTTGTAATTTTAATTGACTTTCCTGGTTTGAATTTAAGATTCGCAAAATATTGCAAGATAAAAGGTATGAAAGTAATTTATTTAATACCTCCAAAAGTTTGGGCATGGAATACGAATAGAATTTATCAAATCAAAAAATATGTTGATGTCACATTTTCTATATTACCATTTGAAGTGGATTTTTTTAAAAAATATGGTTTAAAAATCTTTTATTATGGTAACCCATTGTATTCAATTATAGATTGTTATAAATTCAATAAAATACCCTACAAATCCAATTTTGAAAATACAATATCACTGTTGCCTGGAAGTAGAGTTGCAGAGGTAAATAATTCAATTCCAATTTTTAAAAAAATAATTAATTCAATGCCAGATAATTTATTTTTTGTTTCATGCGTAGACCATTTTGAAAAATCAATTTATGATCCTTTAAAATATTTAAAAAATGTAAAATTAATTTTTGGTCGAACTTATGATATGATAAAACAATCTGATGTGACAGTCACTGTTTCTGGAACTGCCAGTTTAGAAGTAGCTTTATTAAATATTCCTCAGATGGTAGTATATAAAACTTCTTTTCTAACATATCTTATTGCTAAAATGGTTGTGAAAGTTAAATATATTTCTTTGGTTAACCTTATTTTAAATAAACCATTAATAAAAGAATTTATTCAAAAAGATTTTAATTCAAAAACAGTCAAAGATGAAATAATAAAAATACTTTCAGATAATGATTACAATAAAAAAATTAAAAAAGGATATAAAGAAATATCAAGGCTTTTAAATAAAAAAAATGTAATTTCTAAAATTGCATTACATATAATGAAAGAATAAAATTATTTTGACTTTCTAATCAAAATTTCATCAATTATTCCATACTTTTTAGCTTCTTCTGCTCTCATCCAATTATCACGATCAGAATCTTTTTCAATTTCACTATATTTTTTACCAGTATGATCAGATAATATTGTATATATATCTTTTCTTAGTTCTTGCATCTGTTTTAAACTGATTTCCATATCTTTTGATTGACCATGCATTCCACCACTTGGTTGATGGATCATTATTCTAGAATGTTTTAAAGCAGATCTTTTATTTTTAGAACCTCCAGCTAGTAAAACTGCACCCATTGAAGCAGCCATACCAGTACATATAGTTGCTACATCTGGTGATACATATTGCATTGTGTCATAAATACCTAATCCAGCATAAACAGAACCACCCGGACTATTTATATATAATAAAATGTCTTTTTTTGAATCTACTGATTCTAAAAATAATAATTGAGCTGTTATTATATTTGATATATTTTCTTCCACCTGCATTCCTAAGAAAATAATTCGATCCATAATTAATCTTGAAAATACGTCTATTTCTCTAAAATTAGTTGGTCTTTCTTCAATTACTGCTCTAGTCATGCTTTCAACTTTTTCAACATATGAGTCAAACTGATGACCACTAGCTCTTTTATTTTTTACTACATAATCTCTAAAATCCTTTTTAATATCCATTTACTAAATTTTTAATGTTAAAGATAAATTAATTTAATTCTTTCATTGATAAAGATTTAAATTTATCAAAAGTAATATTTTTATTTGAAATTGATATTCTTTTTTTAATTGCATTCATTGCTTTATCTGATTTTATTTGATTATGTATTCTCATATAATTTTCTCCATTTTTCTGACCTAAATAATTTTTTACAAATTTATCAAGTTCTTTTTCAGGATTTTGAATTCCAGATGAAGCTAATTGATATCTTATTTGATTTTTAGCAGTTTCTTCTATCTCATTATTTTCTACTTTAATCTTTTCATTTTCTATTATTTTATCAACAATAAATGTCCATTTTAACTCATTACAATAATTCTCATAATTTTTATTAATTATTTCATCTGATGATTTTTTATCATTATTCTTTACAATCCAACTTTTTAGAAATTCATCTGGAATAGAGATTTTATGTTTTGTTGTAATTTGTTTTTGAATTGATCTATTTAAAAGTATATCACTTTCCCTATCATAATTTGATTTTATAGATTCTTTAATTTTATTTTCAAATTCAGTTTTATTTTTGATTTTACCTTTACCAAATACTTTATCAAATAATTCATTATTTATATTTGAAGGTTTTTGTAAAGAAATTTTTTCAATTTGAAAATCTATTTTATCATCAAAATCATTTAGTGAATTATGGTTCGTTTGAAATATTTGATTTAACAGATTAATATTTGAATCACATAATTTGTAAGATGAAAAAATTATCTTATTACCAATTTTTTTCTTTAAAAAACTTTTAATTTCATCTTGATTTAGTGAGTTTAAAAATAGTTTTAATTTTTGATTTTTATATTTTTCAGAATTAACAATTTTACCTTCAACTATTGAGTCATTTTTAATTTCCTTAGTATCAATGATTGCTGGAAATTGATTTTGTAAATTTTGAATTGTTTCACTAACTATTTTTTTATCTATTTTAATATCGTATTTATTGAATTTAATTTTTTTAGAAAATGTTTCTAATTTAAACTCACTGACCATACCAATCCTAAATTTGAATTCAAAATCAGATTGTTTATCCCAATCTATTTTTTTTTCATTTGATTTTTCTGGTACTGGTTCACCTATTAGATTAATTTTTTTTTCTCTAATATAATTTGTCAATTCGTGGCTTGTCAATTTATTAATTTCTTCTATTAATATACTTTTACCATACATTTTTTTAATAAGTTGAACAGGAACTTTTCCAGGTCTAAAGCCTTTTAAATTGAGTTTTGGTTTTATTTCATTAATTCTGTTTTCAACTTTAATTAAATAGTCATTTGGAACAATATTTATTTTAATAATTGATTCAGTTGTAGATTTTTTAGCAATTGAAATATTCATATAAAAATTTAATTGTGCGGATGGAGGGACTCGAACCCCCATGCCTTTCGGCGCTAGATCCTAAGTCTAGTGCGTCTACCAATTTCGCCACATCCGCTTTCATTGGTCAGCAAATGTAGAAATAAATTATTTTAATGAGAAAAATTAGATTAAATTTCAATTAGATTTTTTTAAATGGAAACTAAAAATATTAGCGAAGAACTTGATAAAAAACTTATTCTGCGTGATTACAGAAAATTACTTAGGTATTCTCAATCTGTAATTAGTAAGCATGACTTAGTTCTTATTAAAAAAGCTTTTAAGATTTCTTTAGAAGCTCATAAAGATATGAGAAGAAAATCTGGAGAACCATATATCCTTCATCCTTTAGCTGTAGCTCAAATCTGTGTTAAAGAATTAGGTTTAGACTCCAAATCAATAATTTGTGCATTATTACATGATGTAGTAGAAGATACTGATATAACTCTAAATTATTTAGAAAAAGAATTTGGAAAACCAGTATCTAAGATTTGTGATGGATTAACTAAAATTTCCGGGTTCTTCAGTCCTGAAATCTCTAAACAAGCTGAAAATTTTAAAAAAATGATTCTTACAATTTCAGATGACTTAAGAGTCATTTTAATAAAATTAGCTGATAGACTTCATAATATGAGGACATTGGATAGTATGAATAGAAAGTCTCAAATCAAAATTGCCTCAGAAAGCATATATATTTATGCCCCTTTAGCTCATAGATTAGGCATTTTTTCAATTAAGACTGAATTAGAAGATTTATATTTAAAATATACTAATTACAAAGATTATATTTCGATTGTAAAAAAACTTAGTTCTTCTAAAGAAAAAAGAGATAAATTCATAAAATCATTTATTAGACCAATTAAAAGAAAGACAAAAGATTTAAATAATAAAATTAAAATTTTTGGACGTCCTAAATCAATTTTTTCGATTTATAATAAAATGAAAAAACAAGACATTACCTTCGAGGAAGTTTATGATTTATTTGCAATTAGAATTATTTTAGATTCAACATTAGTTGAAGAAAAATCTATTTGTTGGAGAATTTATTCAATTGTAACTGATTGTTATCAACCAAATCCTGATAGATTAAAAGATTGGGTATCAACTCCTAAAAGTAATGGATATGAGTCTCTTCATACTACAGTAATGAGTAATTCTGGACAGTGGGTTGAAGTTCAAATTAGAACTAAAAGAATGGATGATATTGCAGAAAAAGGTTTTGCAGCACACTGGAAATATAAAGAAAATTCGAAAAGTGATAATAAATTAGATAAATGGATTAATAATGTTAGAGAATTCTTAGACCAAAATGATTCTAGTGCATTAGAGCTACTTGATGATTTTAAAAGTGAACTCTATAATGATGAGGTATTTGTATTTACTCCAAAGGGAGATTTGATAACTCTTCCTTTTAATTCTACTGTTTTAGATTTTGCATTTGCAATTCATTCTGAAATAGGGCTTAAGTGTATAGGGGGAAAAATTAATCAAAAATTAGTTCCATTAAATCATATTGTGAAAAATGGTGATCAAATTAATATTTTAACTTCTAAAAATCAAAAACCATCTGAAGATTGGTTAAATATTGTTGTAAGTTCAAAATCAAAATCAGCTATCAAGCAAAGTTTTAGTAAAGGCAAAACAAACCACTTCTCAATTGGTAAAGAAATATTAAAGAGAAAATTGAATAATTTAAAAATTGATTTTGAAAAAAATATTTCTCCGATTGCCAATTATTTTGGATATAAAAATGTTGTTGACTTTTATTTTGATATAGGTAAAGATAAAATTGATTTAAAGATTTTAAAAAATTACAAAGAATCAATTGATTTAGAAAAGAAAAAAATAAAATCAAAGTCTAATACCAAGCCAAAGAAAATTTCAAAAAAATTTAGTAAAGATAATTACATTGTATTAGATGATAGAGTTGGTTTAATGGATTATAAATTTTCTGACTGTTGTAATCCAATACCTGGCGATGATGTTTTTGGTTTTATAACAATTAATGATGGTGTTAAAATTCATAGAACAAATTGTAAAAATTCACCTGAATTATTATCAAAATATGCTTATAGAATTTTAAAAGCAAAATGGTATTCAAAAAATGAAATTTCTTTTTTAAGTTCGCTAAAAATTAAAGGAACTGATAGAGTTGGAATTATTGATGATATTTCTAAAATTATTTCATCTGAGCTAAAAGTAAATATGAAATCAATATCAATAAATTCTAATAGTGGTGTATTTGAAGGTAAAATACAATTATATGTAAATAACACTTCACATCTTTTAAGATTAATAAAAAAACTTGAAAAGATTAGAAATGTAATTAAAGTATCTAGATTTGAGGAATAGAAATTTTTTAATCAACTAAGTAATGAGCAACAATAAAGTAATGGATCAAATAAAAAAAATTCTTGATAATCATCTAGAATTAAAAAAACAAAGGAAAACTCCAGAAAGGTATGCTATTTTAGAAGAGATATATAATTTTAATCATCACTTTGATGCTGATGAATTATATAACAAAATGAAAAAAAGTAAATTTAGTGTTAGTAGAGCTACAATTTATAATACACTTGACTTACTTGTAGAATTAGATCTTGTAACTAAACATATATTTAAAAATAATACTTTTAAATATGAAAAATCTTTTGGTTACAGACAGCATGATCATTTGATTTTAGATAGTGATGAGATATTAGAGTTTTGTGATCCAAGAATACAACTAATAAAAAATTCTATCGAAAAAATTTATGACGTAGAGATAGAAAGTCATTCTCTATATTTTTTTGGTAAGAAAAAGAAAAAATTAAAATAATGTCATTAGATGTTTTACTAGGGCTTCAGTGGGGAGATGAAGGAAAAGGAAAAGTTGTTGACTATCTTTCTAAACAGTATGATTTGGTTGCAAGATTTCAAGGGGGGCCCAATGCTGGTCATACTCTTGAATTTGATAATAAAAAACATGTTCTTCATCAAATTCCATCAGGTATATTTAGTAATAATTCATTGAATATTATTGGAAATGGTGTTGTGCTTGATCCTGTAATTTTTAAAAATGAGATAGAAAAAATAGAATTAAAATTTGGATTGACATTATTTGATAATCTTTTTATTTCTAATAAAGTTCAACTTATAACTCCATCTCATAGATTTATTGATAAAATTTTAGAAAAAGAAAAAGGAGATAAAAAAATTGGTTCTACTTTGAGAGGTATTGGTCCAACATATCAAGATAAGATAGGCAGACATGGATTAAGGGTAGGTGATATTAAATATGATAATTTTAAGAATAAATATGAAAGACAGAAAGAAATGCATTCATATTTATTTAAAGACATTAATTTAGAAGAATTTAATTCTGAAGAAAAGCAATTTTTTGATTCAATAAAATTTTTAAAAAAATTTAATTTAACAGACACGGAATACTTAATTAATAAAAATTTAAATAAAGGAAAAAGCGTTTTAGCTGAAGGTGCTCAAGGTACATTATTGGATATTGATTTTGGTAGTTATCCTTTTGTTACTTCTTCAAATACAACTACTGCAGGGGCTTGTATAGGATTAGGTGTTTCTCCAAAAAAAGTAGAAAAAGTTTATGGTGTATTTAAGGCATATTGTACAAGAGTAGGAAAAGGACCTTTTCCTACTGAACTATTTGATAAAGAAGGTGAGAAAATTGCTAAAAAAGGAAATGAGTTTGGTTCAACTACTGGAAGAGCAAGAAGGTGTGGTTGGTTAGATCTATTAGCACTTAAGTATGCAGTTATGTTAAATGGAGTCACAGAATTATTCATGATGAAAGCAGATGTTTTATCTGGATTTGATAAAGTTTTTTTATGTACCAAATATTTATTTGAAGGAAAAGAAATTGATTATTTTCCATCTACTATTGGTGATTCTACTATTGAACCTATTTATGAATCATTTGATGGTTGGAAAAATGATATATCAGAATGTAAAGAAAAATCTGATTTTCCTATAGAATTAATTAATTATATTAAGTTTATAGAAAATAATCTAAAAATACCTATTAAGTTAGTTTCTGTTGGTCCAGATAGGAATCAAACTGTATTAGTATAGTCAAATAGAATATAACTACATTTTTTTTATTATCTTTGCCTACGTTTTTTAAATTATTTTATAATCGAACTATGACTTTATTCATATAACTCCATTATAAAATAATTTTTTAAATTTTTTACAATTTAATTAATTATAAATTTTAAATATTATGAAAAGAGTACATGATAAATTAAATATTTTGATTGTTTGTACTGTAGTAGCAATTGCTGCTGTAGGTTATCTTCTTATTCAGACTGGTGCTATTGATCCGTCAATGGGTGCTGGTTCAGGTATTACTAGTATTAAGAAAGCTGAGAAGTATTCTGAGAAAAATACTATTGCTGTTGAGTTAGAAGGTGAGGAGATTCAGGAAGTTTTACAAAATGAAGACTTCATGAAAATGATTGCAACTCCTGAATTTGCTAAACTTGTTGAGAGTGATGAGTTTTTAAAGGTTCTTGATGATCCTGTATTTAGTATAGTTGCTGATGTTATGGGAAATGATGATTTGATGACCTCAAATGAGCAAGAACCATATACAACAAGAGACGGTAAGTCTGGAGGAGGTTCTGGAGGAGGTATTGGCGAAGATGATTTAAGACAAGGAACTTCTAGTTTATCTAATTTTAATCAAGATGGTGGAGCTGGAAGATCAATATCTTCAAGTGGTGGAAGAGAATTAGGTGACAATAATAATAAAACTTCAGATAGTAGGGGTACTCCTGGTAAGATGTTAATGAAATTAGGTGA
>CEVE01010610.1_pt1 | contig 12956 bp, 10 predicted proteins | sample 356431 | NCBI WGS metagenome assembly CEVE01 (sample SAMEA2622764, study PRJEB7988) | marine metagenome | isolation source: saline water (ENVO:00002010), including
TGCGACGACTGTTGCGTTGCCAATCGTGACGGTTCCGTCATTCACAGCGATCGCAAGCTTGCCGTTGAGCGTTTCTACTTCCGTCATAGTTACAACCTCTGCCGCTTTTACTTTTCCGCCCGCGACGTGCGCCGTTAGAACGGCGGTAAGTTTATCGGTATCAGCGAGCAAGCCCTCTAATGCTCCTTCTGGGAGGTTTGCGAACGCCTCATTTGTGGGAGCGAACACGGTAAAGGGCCCTTCACCAGAGAGTGTTTCTACCAGACCAGCGGCCTTGATTGCGGTCACTAAAGTGCTGACTTGCTCTGCGCCTATAGCCACCTCAACAATGGTTTGAGAGGCCATCTCGCCTTTTTCATGGTGCCCCGCCAGAGCCGATCCGCTCGAGAAAGCGATCGTTATGCATGCTGCCTTGAGAAAAGATCTAATCGTCATAATATTTCCTTTTGTTAGACCCCCCGGTGGTGGCGTAGTATCAGGGGGTCGCGTGGAAAATTTGTAAGAACGGGGTGCACAGGTTGTCGTTTTTACCAACTTCTTGCCACAGGGTAGTTGTCGAGACTTCGTCGCGATTTGGGATTTCAATCGTTAACAAGGAGAGTAAGCATGAGTGCAGTTAAACCACAGGACGGTCCTGTTTTAGTAACCGGAGCATCTGGATATGTTGGGGCTCACACCGTTCATGCCTTGTTGAGAAAAGGATTTGAGGTCAATGCATGCGTCACAGACAAATCCCGCGAGGATAAGGTTGCTCACCTACAGGCCATGGTTCAGGAGGACTCTCCGGGTCGGTTAGCCATATTTGAGGCTAATCTTTTGGAGGAGGGTAGTTATGACCAAGCGATGAATGGCTGTGCGGGAGTTCTTCATGTGGGAACTCCAATGGGTTATGCAAATGTGAATACACCGCAAGAGGTCTATGACGGAGCGCTGACCGGTACGAAAAATGTTCTTGCCTCTATCGAGAAAGTATCTGGGGTCAAACGTCTCGTATTCACGAGTTCTTTCGCGGCAATTGGGCACCCCGCGCCGGAAGGTTATCAGTTTACCGAGGAAGATTGGGCCTCTGATGGGCGTGATAATGATGGGAATTGGAATTTAACCAATTTGAACGAAAAGGGCGAAGTGGGTTACGCGATCGCGAAAGTGGAGCTTGAGCGACTGGTGTACAAAGTGGCAAGCGAAAGCGGCGCTTTCGATGCGATATCGGCTTGCCCAAATGTCGTTTTGGGCCCGCTACTAAGTACCTCGCATGAGTTGGCTGGATCTTGGCAATGGTCTCTGGGGAGATTGCTCGGCGGCAAGGTCTGTAAGCGGGGCTATCAGCATCTTTGGAATATTGTCGATGTGAGAGACGTGGGCGAGGCGCAAGCGTTGATGCTCTCAAGTGAGCAATGTAAGAACGGAGATCGCTTTCAACTCTGCGCAACGGATGAATCTGGGGAATTGGATGTATTGGAGCTCAAGAGTTTTTTGGAGTCCTTTTACCCAGACCTGGAGATCGGACAGCCTCATGAAGAGATGTATTCTATTATCGAAAAACACGGAAAGGTCAGGCAAACCCCCATCGCAAGATCGGATAAGGCTCGAAATACCTTGGGTCTATCAACCATGCCAATTGAGGAGACTCTGAAGGCGACTTGTGAAAGCCTTATTGCCCTGGGTTTAGTAAAGCCCATTGCGAAGTAAATGTCTTAAACTATTGTTAACGCTGACTAATCGATCTCGTTCGAAAAATGGTGGCTCTCAATTGGTGAAAACAAAGCTGGCTAGTTCTCGGATTTCTCTTTTCCTATTTGTCGTTTCAGGGCTCTATGGATGTGCGACGACGACGTATAAGATGCCGGATATGACGTATTCTGAAAAAGCACGAGTACAGGAACAGATCTCGAACTCGCCTGATCGAGCCGAGAGATCAGTGACAATGGAAGACGCACAAATAAAACTCACTAGGATTTATAAATCGATTGCTCCTGAAGCACGTTTGACTTGTAGGCAGCAGGGCGAGAGATCGACTGACAAATGTAACGATTGGCCAATAGGTATAGAAGATGAACCGATATTTAACGCTTATGCCAGTGGCGATAATCAGATCACCTTCTTTCGTCAGGTTTTCAAAGTCGCGACGGATGCAGAAATTGCATTCATCTTAGCTCACGAAATAGCACATCACTCTCTCGACCACATCAACGAATCTAGAAGAAATACAGCGATTGGGGCGATTGCAGGAGCGTTAGTTGGCGCGGCTGTCTTAGGAGCAATTGGGAATGGGTGCGACTCGAGCCAAAGTGACTGTAATGCAGATGATGACCTGATGTCCGATTCGATGAATATTGGCGCCAGTCTGGGGCGGCTCACCTATTCGCGCGCGCAGGAAGCTGAATCTGACCGTTTTGCTATCACGGTTCTCAGAAATTCTGGGTATCAATTAAATCAGGCTCGGCCGTTGCTCCTTTACATGGGTAACAAAGGTTCTGGCCGGGTTGGGTCTACCTTTTTTGATACGCATCCATCTGGGCCTGAGAGGGTCATTCATTTTGATCGATTAGTCACTCCTTAGAAACGTTCACGGATCAGGCTTAGATAGCTTTGACTGTGATAAGCTTGATATTTAGGAGAGAACTTTGACTAGATTAGCGTCTTGCATTCTGTTTTTGTTTATTTCGGCAGTCTGTCATGGGGCGCCAGGTGTAGCAGTATTCGGAAGCTTTGTTAAAGAATCTGGTGCCCGTGATTTCGCCGAGCAGATAGCAGGTCGGTTTGATATAGAGACTAACCTGCAGGTCATAGAGATAAACGGCAGAAACTACTATCGAGTGGTGAGCGACACGCGCTCAGAGGGCGAAATTAGAAAACTAATTGATACCGCCAGACAATCGGGTTTTGAAAATACCTGGTATCTAGTCAAACCTACGGGCAGCTTGGTCGTCGATCAAATGCAGCCCAATTCAACTCCGCTTGTGGGTACAACTGACCAAAGAATTGAAAAACCCGCTGGCTCGCCTGAAGATTCAGCGCAGCAAGCGTTGACAATCTCAGACGGGATTAGATTGAGAGTCTCCGATGAAGATATCCCAAGAATTGATGGTGCAGAGATCTCAATTGACGGGAAACTAGACGAGGCAGTTTGGAAAGAGATAGCCCCGTTCGACGGTCTAAGCGTTCTGAATCCAGATACCTTAGAGCCGGGTAGGTTCGAGACGCTCACTCGAGTTTTTTATGATGATTCGGGAATATATGTCGCGGGTCATATGAAGCAACCCCCGAATACTTTAGTTGAACGTTTATCGGCAAGAGACGAGAGTATAAACCGCGACGGGTTCTCTATCATGCTCGATACCTCTGGTCAGGGTCTTTATGGTTATATATTTGGTATTAACCTCGGTGGAACCAAACAAGATGGAAAACTGGCTCCAGAAAATGTCATGTCCTACGAGTGGGACGGAGCATGGAGGGGTAAAACTAGCATTTTGTCGGACGGTTGGGGCGCAGAGCTATTCATTCCCTGGTCTATCCTCTCGATGCCAGATTCTGACACGCGCAGACAGATCGGAATTTTTGTCGCAAGAAAAGTAGCGCATATCGATGAATTTTGGGGCTGGCCGAAATTACCGTTTTCCGGGGCAAGGTTTATTTCTGGGTTCCAGAGTTATGGCGTAGAGGATGTAGGGTTAAGACAGCAATGGGAGGCATTCCCCTATGCCTCTGGTACTTCAGACATGATACGAGATGATGGTGAGGCGCGCGCAGGAGTAGATTTAGCGTGGCGACCCAGCAGCAATCTTCAGTTAACGGCGACGATAAACCCCGATTTTGGTTCAGTTGAGTCAGACGATGTCGTAGTCAATCTAACAGCCTATGAAACGTATTTTCCTGAGAAACGTTTATTTTTTTTGGAAGGCACGGAAGTCTTTGAAACGACGCCCAGATCACGATCTAGTTGGAGTAGTCCAAAGGGTAGTGGGGGTAGGAGTGCGATACTGCCCTACACGATGGAACCGACTACCCTCCTGAATACCCGTCGAATAGGGGGTGCTGCAAAAAACATCGAAATTCCAGGAGGTGTTACAGTCGAAGGAGTTGAGCTGAGTAAACCTACCGAGTTGTTGGGCGCTTTGAAGGCGGTTGGTCAATCAGGTGGTTTGAGATACGGATTTCTGTCAGCGTTTGAGAATGAGTCTTCGCTGATTGGACGAGTTGATGGAACCGGAGAAGAGGTGAGCGTCGTTAGTGATGGGAGAGATTTTGGTGTTGCTCGTCTCTTATACGAAAGTTCTGCCGATAGGGGGCGAAGATCAATTGGCTACCTCGGGACGTTAGCGAGCTCAGAAAGCCAGGATGCTGTCGTGCACGGCATCGATACGCACTGGATGTCAAAAGATGGCCGCTGGTCTCTTGATAATCAACTGATGGCGTCGGAAAAATCGGATCAGTCTGGTTATGGATTGTTCCTAGATGTGGGTTACACGCCGAGGATGGGCGTAAGCCATAGCCTTGGTGTCGATGCACTTGATGATCGACTGGATATCTCGGACTTAGGTTATCTGAGAACCAATGATTCCTACGGAGTTTCCTATAACTTCATGGTAATGAAATCCAGGGGGCTGCCTGACTGGTTGAGAAGCCAAAGATTGGGCGTTTTCTTGCGTGCCAATCAGAATGGAGACGGCTACCTCAACCGCGGATATGCGGGCGTTTTTGGCGGGTTTATATTCTCGGATAATTCAGAATTTCGTATGGAGATGAACTACTTGCCTCCATATTATGACGACAAGAATAGCCGGGGTAATGGAATATACCAGTATGAGGGAGGACATATGGTTCTATTCTCATACGGGACGAGTAGTGCCGAGAAGTTTGCCACCTCGATTCAGTTTGGCTCACGAGCCGGGATGGATACAGATATCAGTTATATAGCGGACTTGGGTTTTACCTATCGCCCCGTAGATAGGTTTTCGATGGATTTTGACCTTGGTTTTGTTCAGTCAAAGAATTGGTACCTGCATCAAGGGGATAGAAATTTTACCTCATTCGATTCTCTGCAGGTCCGGCCCGGCCTTTCGATGGATTATTTCATCACTGCTAATCAGCAATTGCGTTTTACTTTGCAGTGGATAGGGATAACAGGGGATGGAAAAGAGAGGTGGAGCGTCCCCTTCGAACCTGGCCGATTATTACCACGATACGATGACAATGGGGCGCTCTCTGACGATTTTGCGGTATCCCAAATGACCTCTCAATTGAGATACCGTTGGGAAATAGCCCCGCTATCAGATTTATTTGTTGTCTACACGCGTGGCAGTAATTTGCCCAACCGCGTTGATGACGAGTTTGGCGCTCTTTTCGAAGACGCTTTCAATCAGCCTATTGTCGACGTATTTACCGTAAAGCTCCGGTACAGGTTTTCTTCCTGAAGTAATCGACGTCGGCTCTCAGAAATCTTCTGGCTCGTTTTGGAATTGTCGGTGAATCTCGATAATGCCTGGGGTTAGGATCGCAACCCATACCGCTGCGGCTATTCCCACCCAAGATGTCGGCAGGAGGGCGAGTAGCACTCCCCACATCGCAAGAAAACCCCAAACTCTACGCATCATTTTTTCAGGGTCAGCACTCGGTTTATCTCCTTGTCTCATTAAAGGAAAGACCTTTGGCCTCAGAAACCAACCATGAGCCGTCATACCGAGCAAAAATCTGGGCCAGGATTGCGGCTCGTATGGGAGCTTCGGATTTTTATCCATGGGAGCGTCTTCACCTTTCTCCAAGTTATTTCTTATTTCCTCTAGTGTATAGACAGCCTCAGGTCGGGAACCGGCGCCAGCCATATTGCTGTACTTGGGAACGCAACGCCATCGATAAAGTACCCTACCGGTCTTGTGAACGGCCAAAACTCCCGGTTGATAGTAGCCTTTTGGATGTGATGTCCATTTACGATTACGCAGGTGTCCGGCATTCTCGTTGTAAAAGAGGTCGAGCCAGCCGCGCTCCGCACAGACTTTTCGAATCTCATGATGCGGATCACCGATAATTGGAAAGTTAAGATTCCAAGCTTCCTCAGCCTCTACTGCTAGCGCTTGAGGCTCACTAGTTATGCCAAAGACCTCACCACCTGCCTCTCTGATCTTGTCGACTACACCCAGTTTTATATAGCTCCGTAACTCGAAGCGACAGGGAGGTCACCATAAACCGCGGTAGTACAACAAAAGCACGAACTCAAATTTTTCTAGCTGCTGATCCAACCATCCAACTCTATTTCCTTCAGGTGGATCCAATAGAGCGGGAACCGATGGCTCCGCCAGATCGAGAACAGAGAATTCAAAACCAGCTGCTGATGGTTGAAAACGTATTTGCTTCCTGTCGCAAATTTCACCATCGCATAAGACCACCCCTAATTCGAATGGAGTCTCAACATTTGTAGGGGTTTTTGTATCGGCGAGCCCCGTTAGCTCGAAGTTCGTTTCGTATTTTTCGTTGATCCAATCAACCGCTCCATCAAGCGCAATCTGGAGATGTTTTGGTATATCTTCTTTGAGCAGCATAAAAGAGAAGCGAGTGATCGAGATTTCAGGATGATAACAGTATTTTTATTTTGGCTTAAGACAACCAGCGTTTGCTAAACCTTCCGGTGCTTTCATAGAAATTTTACTTATGAGCTTATCGTCAAGAACTAATAGAGGGAGGCAGGCCTTTCTGCCAGACTAATCGTGGGGGTGGTTTTATGAATTTTTCAAGAAATAGCAACGTCGATGAGAAAGCGAGTGAGGCAAAGCCTTTCGTTCCCTCTTTAGAGATAACTGCTGGGCAGCCGAAGCCGATAGCCGCAAATGGCGGTTGGTCCTACATGGCAAGGGATCATGATGGTGATGCAGGCACTGCAGCGGCAACCCTGGACGCTTTAGAGCAGATTCGAAGTGGTGAGGGGCAGAAGGTGATCGACCTTATCGAGAATGCTCCTCCCGGACCGATCAAGACTAAATGGGGCCTGGGTTTTCGTCGGTACGCAGAGTGCATGAAATACATCGAGGCCTCCAATTTGAGCGTGCCTGAAGGCGGGGTGGCGCTGCCTTTGCGCTATACGATTTATGAAGCGCCGTCATACTCTGTGGTCTCCTCGAATGCACTTTGGAAAGACCCCTCAAGGGAGCACGAAGCTCAAGCATTAGCTAAGGACGAGAGAGATAATGCTCGGAGGTGTCTGTATTTTCCCCAGGTTCTTCGCGATGCGCGTCGTATCTCGGAATATCATCCTGATCTAGACCCTTCTACGCCAGAATGCATGGACAGACTTGGGGTTGCGTTGGCACGTTGCCAGTCGAAATGTCAGAATTTTTACGACGCGGCTGAGGTTGAGAGTATTTTCTACCCGGAAATCGAGAATCTGCTTCTTCAATTCTTCCCGGATGCCACCGATGCCTTAGTCTACAACCATGATGTATTCGACAAAGACTATTCGGGAGATAGAACAGAAGATCAGGAGAAAAAAAATCCGGGAGTTAACGCTAACTACGCGAACCTGGTCCACAATGATTTGAATGATAATAGTGGACGGGTGAGATGTAGAGAGCTTTTGACCAGGAACCTTCGGAATTTCGGTCGTCCTCAGAATTATACTGAGGAGGAAGCGGATCGGAAAATGTCTCGTCGCTTCATGTCGATCAATCTAGCGAAACCAATGGAGACAGTGGAGCAGAATCCTTTCGTACTTTGCGCATGGCCGTCTTTTGCAGATCAGCCTTATATCAATAATTATCGAGTTTATGATGACAGGGTGGGGGAGACGACTCGCTTTACCTTTAGGCCGGAACACGAGTGGTATTGGGTGCCTCATCAGAAACCGGACGAGGTCTCGATGCTGAAGTGTTATGACTCAATCACGGATGGGTCTGTCTCTCGGTGGTCCTTTCACTCGGCCTGTATAGATCCTACTGCGCCAGAGGACGCTCGTTGCAGGAAAAATGTGGTTGTCAGGTCTTATGTCTTTTTCTGAGGAATGCCTCAACAAAGGGCTAATAAAGTGAAAGGACCCAGCAAATGCTGGGTCGATGTCGTCAATGGTTTAAGGTGCTTTGCAGCTAAATGAATCGGCCTGATTCTCATCTCCCTTTCCATCATACTTTGCAAGCTTTGGGAAAGGGCAAATCGGTCTGGAAAATCCTCCCGTCTTTGCGGGCATAGTCTCTTCCGGGTCCCCAAATTTCCAGCTATTTTGAGTCGCGATGAGTTTCTCTGGAGCCACATCTCTCTCTCTCCAGTCGACGATAGGGGTGACGTAATCAGTCAACCAAGCTCCCGGACCCGCACCACAGTGAACCATCCCCGGAACCATGAATAGCCTAAAGAAGTCTTCTGTTTGATCCGGTCCACCATTAAGTTCATTTGCTTGATCAAAAAATTCTAGTGCGCGACCGGCGCGTAAGGGAAAGTCATTCCACCCCTGGTACATCAGAAGTTTACCTCCATTTTCTTTGAACTCTTTTAGGTTGGCGTTCGCTACATCAAGAAAACTTACCTCCTCTAACATGTAGAAATCCTCGACGGGATCAAATTCGCTTGCGCTGAATTCCGGTACTTTTCGCATTAGGATATCCAGATAGGGCGTCATTCCATCGATAAGAGAAAGCGAACCATCCCCACCTAGCTGATCTGTTGGTAACATCCACATCGCCCAATCGCCTGCGCTTTCTGCCCCCGGCATCACGCCGGGCGATAATACTGTTCCGTCTGCATCGATCAGACCTTCATACATATAAGTGGCCGTTTCGATTTGTTCTTCGGTTAAGCAATCGTTTTTTGCCTTGGACCTACATTTCAGATTTTCCAGTGCAAGTTTTTCGATCGGACATAAACGAGGGTCGTTGATCACGCCATCCTCGACACCATCAATTGCATCGCATGCCTGGCGTGAATTTTTATCGAGAAGTTCCAGTGATGCCATGGTGAGAGGGCCTTGGGCCTGTTTTCGGGAGCCAGCTATCGCCCATGGGATGAATTCCAGAAATTGAAATAAAGGAGCTCCCGCAATTATTCCATCGTAATCGCTTGGGAACAGAGTTGCTTCCAACATCGCAGCACGCCCCCCATTGGAACAACCACTAAGGTAAGAGTATTCGATTGCTCGTTGATAATATTTTTCAATCGAAGCTTTCGCTAATTGTGTTGCAAGATGCACTCCACGATAGGCGTAGTCGATGAGTGGTTCGGGCTGGGCAGCAAACTCCAGACCTTGGCCCTCGTGGCCAGTATCGGTTGATGCCATTGCGAATCCGCGGCTAAGAAGGCTGGTAATATCACCGATAGAACCGGCTCCACCCCCTACCGTGGAAAACATCAGTCTGCCGTTCCAGTTTTTTGTAGGCATTGTCACCTCGACCTGGATCGCTCGGTTGATGACGGCTCGTACCTTGCAGTGTTCGGGGATGAATTCGGTCGCTTGAATTATCTTTCCTGGTTCAACTGCATATGAAAGGTCGGTTAGTTGATAAAGTTTATGGCAAGACGCCTCTTCATGATGTCCTGCAGAAACTGCAGTGGTAAGTAGCAACAAGACTGAAGTGAAAATTACTCTCATGATTTTCTCTCTTTTGATGATTAAAGATGCTTTTGGGACTGACGGGCAAGAATTTGATCAATCTTCTTCTTGCTCGCTTTATAAGGATCATCACGTAAGTTGAGATACTCTTTGAGAGGCATTTCCCGAAATTTTTTAGACATCTCCCGTGCATAGTCCGATTCCGCCACCCGATGATAGGCATACTGCGCCTGACCATCGAGTGCAGTCTTGATGCCTTGTATCTCGTATGCTTTTTTCGTGGCACGTTTATATTGTGTAGCGAGTTGCCAATTCATTAGGCCTATCCTCTCAGCAAAAGCTGCCGTGAATTCATCGATATCTTCGGCATCGATGCAGTAGTTAGCCATTCCCAAACGATAAGCTTCGGCTCCAGTAATGCTGTCGCCAGTGACAGCCAGCTCCATGGCTTTTCGCATCGGCAGGCTCCATGGGAACCAAAGCATATCCACTCCCATGGACCGCATGGGTGGATAGCCGATTTCGCAATCAGGTGTCGTCACAAGCAGGTCGCACATCGATGCCAATTCCGATCCTCCTGCTAGTGCATAGCCGTGGATCTGAGCAATTACTATTTTAGACAGGTCCCAGATCTGGAACCATTGTTGGACGACGTACCGGGCCCAATGGGTAACGCCGCTCGTGTCGACATATTGATTCCCTAAATCTGGTTCATCGTGGCCCATTCCTGACAAATCGTAACCAGCTGTAAAACATCTCCCCGCGCCCTTGATCACGATGACATTTATTTCGTTATTTAGGTCAGAGTGTTTAAGTGCATGAAAAAGTTCTGCTCTAAGCTGATGGCTCATCGCATTCATCTTGTCTGGCCGATTCAATGTTATGGTCGCAACATGCGTTTTTTGATCGACTTGGTAAATTATCTGGGAGTACTTCAATTTCTTCTTGTACCAAGCAGCTGACCTTATCTCCAAAGTCTCTAGTTCCGCTTCATCTAAATTTTCTTCAGCCATGATTTAACCCTCTCCCCTTGATTTACTCTGCTTTAAGGATAGCTCCTCTTGAGGGGTTACTGAACTAGATCTCGATAACTTGCTTGGTTATGCTCCTAAGAGTTATCCAGTTGGCGGAAGGGGGCACCGTTGATAGTAGAAGCTTCGTATTATGAGCATTTGTTTGGGGTGAAAGATAAGGTCGTCCTCGTGACTGGCGGGACTCGGGGCATTGGAAGGATGATTGCGGAGGGTATGGTTCGCTGTGGTGCGCGTACCTATATCGCGTCACGAAAAGAAGATGCATGTCGTGAGGCCGAGGTTCAGCTGTCTGAATTTGGCTTCTGCAAGGCGATTACGGCGGATATTAGCAACCTGGAGGGGTGTCAGCGTCTAGCGGAGACGCTTCGGGAGCATGAAGAATCGTTGGAAGTGCTGATCAATAACGCAGGGGTCACTTGGAGTCAAAAAATCGAAGAGTTTACCGAGAAGGCCTGGGACAAGGTTGTAGACCTGGATTTGAAGAGTCCTTTTTTTCTCACTCAGCAAGTTCTTGATTTGCTGAAGGTTAAGGCGAGTCCTCAGAATCGATCAGTCATAATAAATATCTCTTCTGTGAACGGGATCAAACCTAGTGGTCTCCAGAATTATTCCTACGTGGCAGCCAAGGCAGGTTTGCAACAGCTATCGGCGCAAATGGCTCGCGACCTTAATGATGACAATATTAACGTCAATGTCATTGCGCCGGGGCCATATAAATCGAAGATGACCGCGCCGCTTTACTCGAATCCCGAGATCGAAGCAGAGGTGATGAATAATTTCTCAATGGGGCGATGGGGTGCGATCGAGGACGCAGCTGGACTGTCAATATTCTTGAGTTCAAAAGCCGGTTCCTTTATCACGGGTAGCGTTATCGCATCGGATGGCGGCGATACCAATCTAGGCTAGATTGTTGGTGGAGAAAAATTTGGACAGCAATATTAAAGGTCCGGGTGCGCTGGAAACGACAAACGTAGGGACTTTTGGGATTGCGAAAACAACGCTTTTGGATAAACGTTTCACCATGGCCTACGCGGCGGGAATAAGCGATGACAATGAGGCCTACTTCAATGACGATCGGGCAGGAAGCCCACAAGTACATCCCTGTATCGCTTTCTCTCTGCAATGGGCTGCGAGATTTCGGCCCGACCAATCTCAAGATCCAAAAGTTGCTTCGTTCGGCGTTCACGCTTCAACAGATTTGGTCGTTCATAGGCCATTCAAGTCCGGAGAGGCCATAACGACTCAGGGCCAGTTACTTCAAATGAGGCAGATTAGCCCAGGTGTATACAATGTAGATCTCTACAGGATGACCTCGAGCACGGGTGAGTTAGTGGCGGAACTCTATTATAACGGTATAACGCGTGGAGCAACGTTGATAGGGGCGGATGCCGTTGTTGGCGAAGAGTTGCCACCAGCAAAGGTTTCAGGCGTTGTCTCCGAAACTCCTCTTTGGAAAAAAGAAATATTTATCCCTCTCCATGCCGCGCAACAGTACACCGAATGTGCTCAAATCTATAACCCGATTCACACTGAGCCGAGTGTCGCCAAAGCCGCGGGTTTACCCGATATGATTCTGCACGGAAGCGCGACCAAAGCACTAGCATTGACGGCGATAATTGGCCAGTATTTTAACGGCAATCCCGAGCACGTAACGAGGCTTTTCGGGCAGCTCAGAGGGATGGTTTTAATGAATACCAGTATTCAGATAGAGGTTCTCGCTGAACAAAGGCGGGATGACACATTGACTTTGGTGTTTCGGGTTGTGAATTCTGACGGACAGTTGGCGATTAGTAACGGAGTCGTAACGGGGCGATTGCGCTAATAATCGAAATACAAGGATGCGCGATCGCATCAGAATAATTGAAGTGGAGGGGTAAATGGCTTTTCAAGGAATACTGATCGCAAATAGAGGTGAAATTGCGATTAGGATCGCTCGAGCAGCGGCAGAATTGGGAATCAAATCGGTTGCGATTTATTCAGAGGACGACGCATCTAGTCTACATACGAAGATTGCCGACGAAAGTTTCCTCCTGCCAGGTCTCGGCGCGGCGGCATATTTGAATATGGAAGAGGTTATCAACGCAGCGAAAAAATCTGGTTGCGATGCGATTCATCCCGGCTACGGTTTTCTATCTGAACAGGCCTCCTTTGCCGAAAAATGCGCAGAAGCAGGGTTAACTTTCGTTGGCCCAAAAGTCGAGCACCTAAAACTGTTCGGCGATAAAGGCGTAGCGAGGGCTGCAGCAATATCAGCTGGTGTTCCCGTGCTGAGGGGGATTGATAAGGCCGTTACGCTTAAGGAGGCGGGTGCATTCTTTGATGAGGTCGACGGCGGCATCATCATCAAAGCGGTTGCTGGCGGTGGTGGGCGAGGCACTCGTTCGGTTACTGATAAG
>CEVE01033024.1_pt1 | contig 12953 bp, 14 predicted proteins | sample 356431 | NCBI WGS metagenome assembly CEVE01 (sample SAMEA2622764, study PRJEB7988) | marine metagenome | isolation source: saline water (ENVO:00002010), including
GAAGCTTTCAAAACAAATTTTGTTATTATATACATAGGAATAATTTGACGATTGACTTCCAAAAGTAAGTGTAAATTGAGTTGGACCGCTTCCACCTGAACTTGTTTTATAGTTCATTATGTTTAAAGTTCCATCAAATTTAGTTGTGTCATTTGCTGGCAAATTTCTTTTTGCTCTGTCTCTAGTTCCACCACTTTGCAAGGGCCCCATATATTCATTTAAAAGTGCCCTTTCTCCCTCTAAAAGACCAGTCTCTGCAACATAGAAAGTTTGCTGATAGTTATCACTTTCATTATTAGATGCGTGATCACCTGACGAAATTATGATTAATGCACCACCCATCAACGACATTACAATCATGAGAACTAACGATAGAACTAATGCAAAACCTTTTTCATTTTTATTTTTCATTATAATCCTAAATTTCTAGCATGAGCAGATATCAATATTGTTTCTCTTTTAAATCTATCGTTGGAATTTGCCCCGATGTTTCTTCCCGTATCACCTAAGGATGGTTTAATCCTAGGTTTTTTATTCCTAAAAAATTCATTTTTGGATCTAACTGATAACAATACATCAACAACTTTTATTGAATTTACTTTATCATTGTTATTTGTGCTTGAGGGTGGTGGATCAATCTTTTTTCCTTTTTGATCAATAGGTGAAAAAATTAAATCTTGAACATATTGCACAACTGTTTCAGCAGGATATGTCTCAGAATAATTATTAGTATCAACTACAAAACTACCCGGGTTACCTTTTTTCCATATTTCCTTTTGTTTTTGTAAAACTTTTAGTTTTTCTGTATCAAAATAAGTTTGGCTCCCATTTCCTTTTGGATCTATCCGGCTATCTTCAGCACATTGATAGGTTATTCTATATCTTACAAATTCAAAAGTTGGGGGAGTTGTATTTTTAGATTTCAAATCTCCATAGACAATTTGTATTTTATCACACGGATTTGTTAAAGATTGTTTAGTAATTAGAATTGGAATATGTTCTTTTGGATCATAAGGAATATCGTCACCAAAATATTTATATCCAGCCAAACGCACATCCCTCATAATCATTCCAAGAGTTTCTCTACCGGCTTGACTAATTTTAGCGGTATCAGTAACTTGAGAGTAAGTACTATTCACAACATTATAAGAAGTGAACATCGCAGCCATCATGACTACGGATATAACAACTCCTATAAGAATTTCTATTAATGTTACACCTGATATATTTTTGATCTTTTTTTTCATTAATGAAGTTGGAAATAAAGAAATTTAGTTTTTTTTCTTGCGTTACCTGTAGCGTCTGTTCCACTTGACTTGATTGTAACTTTCATTTTACCTATGTAAATTTTGTCAAAAATATCTGCGTTATCGTAATGACATGTTTCACAAATTTCGAAAATTTTTAAACTTTTTTGTCCTACATTTGTAGGATCACATTTTAATCTTCGTTTAGAAAATCTGTTATCCCATTTAATCTCTTTTTCTTTTAATACATTAGAAGCTGCTGTTGCAGTTGATCCATCACTACAACTATTCATCGCCCAGTATTCTGAGTTTGCACCCTCATCGTACATATGTTTATAAAGTTTTTTACCTGATATATCCGAAAACTTATCTGCCAATAAATCCTCGGCTACCATACTTGTTAAATAAGTAGTTTTCGTTCGTTCATTAGAGACATCAACAGCTTGAACTGAGTAGCTAACCATTTGAAAAATTGCAATAAAACCAATTGCTACAATCGCTGTTGATACTAAAGCTTCAATTAGCGTAATGCCTTTTTCTGATACCTTATAAATTTGTCCAGCCACTTCCGCTCCATTTATATTGAGTTACTCCACCAAATCTATTCCATTCCACTTTATAAGCAGGTTTTTCTGGTTTGTCTTTACACTGGTTTCTAGGTGCTTCAGGTGGATTAAGACTTTTATCCTCTGTTTGATGGCATAAAATTATATAGTCCTTTTTATCTAGTTTATAATCAGCGTAATAAAATGTTGTATCCTTTGAAAAGCAAACTGTTCCCTCTCCAGAAATATTAACCTTAACATCTGCATTATAGGTATGTACTTTTAGTTTATCCCAATTATCTGTCTCCTTAGGACAGCTATTTAATAATGTGGCTCTCTTTTTAACAAATTTGCTCTGTGACATTCCTCTTGTCTCAAAAATTTTATCGCCAGTGCCGTCAGCTTTCGCCGTTACATGTAATTGAACAAATGGAAAAGATCCTCTCTTTGATTGAGATACAATGCCATTAATCATATTTGCAATATTTTCTGATGCAACTCTTACATCTCTATCTTTTTTCCAACTTGAAAATTTAGGATATCCTACCGCAGATATAATTATTACAATTGTTATCACTACTAAGAGTTCTAATAATGTAAATCCTTTAATGTCCTGATTTTGCTGCACCGGGATCTATTTTACCCGATTTAACTAATTCTTCCAGTGATTTATCCATAGTAATCATCCCGTCTCTAACCGCTGTTTGCATGATACTAGGAATTTGATGAATTTTTGCCTCTCTAATTAAATTTTGTATTGGAGCTGTACATTTCATTATTTCGAATGCTCCAACTCTGCCTTGTCCATCTTTAGTTTTTAAAAGTCTTTGAGTAACAACCATTTTTAATGAAGTAGAAATTTGAGCCCTTATTTGTTCTTGTTGTTCAGGTGGGAATACATCAATAATTCTGTTGATAGTGCTAGGTGCCCCGCTCGTATGCAAGGTTCCAAAAACTAAGTGACCAGTCTCGGCAGCTGTTAATGCTAAACTTATTGTCTCTAAATCTCTCATCTCACCAACTAAAATTACATCTGGATCCTCCCTTAAAGCGGCTTTAAGTGCAGCAGCAAATGACTCTGTCTGTTTTCCAACTTCTCTATGTGATACTATACTTTGATTATCTGTGTGAATAAATTCAACTGGATCCTCTACTGTAATTATATTTGCTGTTCTTGTTTTATTTATTTCATTAACTATCGCTGCAAGAGTAGTTGATTTTCCAGATCCTGTTGGACCAGTTACTAAAACCAAACCCTTGTGAAAATCTACAATGTCATAAAGAGCTTGTGGTAATGAAAATTGATCCATGTCAGGAATTTTACTTTCAACTCTTCTACAAACGCATGCTGGACCATTTATTGTTTTATAAAAATTTGCTCGAAACCTCAAACCACTTAAAGTGACAGCAGTATCTAATTCATGAGTTTTTTCAAATCTTTGTAATTCTACTTCATTACAATTCATAGAAAGTAAATCTTTAAGATCTTGTGCTTTAACAACCACTTCTTTTACTTTAATAATTTCACCTGTTTGTCTGTATGCTAGAGGGGAACCTGACCTAATATGAAAGTCGGAAATCTTTTTATTATTTTTTGCTAAATCTTCAAGTTTGTCGAACATTGTTATTTTTATAACTAATATACTCTCTATATATAGAGGTTAAAGCTTAAAATAACCTAATTTAAACAGTTAATTGATATTCTACTATTGGTTGATTATTTCAATAGATATATTATTAAAGAGTAAAATGAAAATACCTTTTCAAAATTTGTTTAAAAAAAAGGATGCTAGTGATGCACCTGTTCCTCAACTTGATCAAACTAGTAGCAGCAAAAGTGAAAATAATTTTTTTAGTAAATTAAAATCTAAATTTGGTTCAGGTTTAAAAAGTCGTCTTGGAAAAAATGCAATTCAAGGGGAGGAGATTGTCGGTGTTGAATTATGTCCTGGTGAAATAAGGCTTTCTCAAGTTTCAAACAATAAGTCTAATCAATGGGTTTTAGATAAATTTTATATTCATAAAATAGATGGTTTGCCAGAGGGAACAACTGCATTAGAAAACCCTGATAAATATGGAGAAGAATTACAAGTTGCGTTGCAAAGATCAAAAATAACAACTTCCAATGCAGCAATTGCTATACCAGTTACAAGTGCGATAATTAGGGTTGTTACAGCACCTCTTATGAGTGATGAGGAATTAAAAAAAGCAATTGACACAGACTCGTTGTGGGAAAACTTAGTTCAATTAACAGATAACCTTGCAGACTATTCAATTTTTCATCAAGTTATTAATAAAGATACAACAGGTAATACAATGGATATATTATTTGTTGCTTCAAAACTTTCAGATATTAATAGCTATACTGAAATAATTAAAAAAGGTGGTTTAAACGCAGTAATTATAGATGTTAAGTGTTTTGCATTAAAATCTGCTGTTGATCAAGTTAATCAAATAGCAGGATCCATTGAAGAGTCCAATTTGACAGCTGTTTTAGAATTTGGCTTAGATGAAAACTATGTAATGATATTATATGATAATAATCCAATCATCACAGATATATTTATAAGATCACAAGACAGAAAAACATTAACTGAATCAAATAACCAAGAGGAAATGGATGCACTTGTGAGAAGATATATGACACAGGTTAAACAGGCTATACAAGATTTTGAAACCAAATATGAAAAAAGAATTAGAAATTTAAAAGTCACTTCTAATTTACCTAATGTGGAGGAGTATCTTGGAAGTTTTAGAAAAAATATGGTTAATACAGGTTTCAATTTGTTTGATCCATTAGATGGTATTAAAGTACCAGCTCAACTTGAGGAAAGTGTAAATTTAGGGAACAGATCTTATTTATCTACAGTGATGGGGCTAGCATTTAGAAAACTTGATGTTTTTGGTTATTACAAATTTGTAACTGCGGTAAAAAATATAAATTTACTTCCAAATAGAGATAGCATGATTGCGAAAAAGAAAGCTAAGGTTTTTTCTAATTTTGCTTTTAAAGGAGTAGTTGGGATAGTAGCAGCAATTTACATAATTTTATTTGGACTATCTTTTTGGCAAATTACAGCTCTTAATAAAAAAAATGCAGATTATGATGTTGTGGTGCAGCAACATCAATTAAAACAAACTGAAAGAAATAAATTTTTAAAAGAAAAAAATATAATTTCAAAATCATTGGAGTTAAGTAATTCAATAAGTTCAAACAAAGTTTTAAATTTCAGGGTATTAGCTCAAATAGCCTCAGCAGTTCCTAAAAGAGTTAAATTCTCTAAAATCGAGTATAATGGTGCTGATTTAATAATGATTGAAGGAAGCGCATCTAGTGACCAAGATATATTAAAATTAATTAGCAATTTAAAAAATAAAAAATTAATAAAACAAGCTTCACTTGCAAACATGAACCTTTCAAATCAAAGTCAAGGTACGCAAGCTATGAAGGGTTTTAAAATAGCCTGTATATTGGAGATGATTTAATGGATTTAAATATGAAAATGGATATGGGTCAGATTAAAGAGAAGCTACTAGCTGTATCTGATAAAAAAACATTAATTAAATTTGGCATTGGTTTTGGCTCAATAATTTTATTTTTGATAATTTACTATGCAATCTTAAATCCTATGGTTAACGATAGGAAGGCAAAATATGATGACAAACTAAAAAAGCAAAATGAAATCGCTCAATTCGACTCTGACATCATTAAGTTGAAAGCATATTTAAAAAAAACGACACCAGAATTTGAAAAAAGTTCAACTTTATTTCATTCAAAAGCTGAAGTTGAGGGGTTATATAACTCTCTTAGTCGTTTTGCGGCATCTAATGGATTAGTGATATCAAAAATAACCAAACAAGATCCAATACCAGTCTTAAAAGAAGGTGTAACAGCTGCTAAAGGTTTAATAGAAAAAAATATGGTCTCGTATTATAAAATTCCAGTAGCTTACGAGATTAAAGGTAAGTTTTTAGGGTTTATTAAGTTTAAAAGGGCCGTTTCAAGATCAAATAAGATGTTAAACTTTGACAAAGAGACTGTTTCTGTTGTAAAAAACGATTCAACTGGTACGATAGTAGCACAAGGGCAACTAACAATAGTGGGGTTACCTGATGAATTTTTTTAAAAATATTTTAATAATATTTTTTATTTTATTTGGAACTGTATCTTTTGCAGATAACCATGATCAATCTCAGTCCAATAATAATGACAATCAACTAAATGAAATTCAACAAGAACTTCAAGAGGACGAAGAAGTGCCTTTGAACGATCCATTTGCAGGCAATGAGGGATTAAATGCTTTATCCAATGTTCCTGAGGAAGAACAAGATGAGCCTATGAGTATTTATAATTTTAAACTTTTAGGACTTATTTCAGGTAAAGATCATAGTTATATTTCACTTGGTGATAGTGCTGGCGAAGTTATAACTTTAACAATTGGACAGAATTTAGGAAAAATAAAATTAGTTGATTTAAGATTGACTGAAGCAATTTTTCAAAAAGATGATGAAACTTACGTAATTATAGATTTTAATAATCAGATAAGAGAGGCAAATGAATATTAAAAAAATTTTCTCTCTATTTGGTTTAATTATTTTTGTAATGTTTTTAAATGGTTGTGCAACTAACCAATTTGGCAAAAAAAAACCTTTTAAACATAATACACCTTTAATTAAAGATGATATCCAAAATACCGGTAAAGCTGAAATTGCAAAAACTTTAGAAATAGGTCCAAAACCAATAGAAGGTGATGTTGTAAAACTGGGAAAAAGAAAAAAGATTTCATCAGAAGCTCAAAGAAATTATTTAATAATTCCAGATGAATATCCACTCTTAAAACAAAGAGTAACTTTAAAATTTAAGAATTTAGATTTTAGAGAAATAATGAATTTAATGGGTAAAATAGGTGAAATAAATGTTTTAGTTGGAGATGAAGTTGCAGGAACACTTTCTGCAGAACTAATAGATGTTCCATGGGATAAAGCTCTTCAGGCTATACTAGATATGAAAAACTATGCATCAGATGTAGATGTTGCGAGTAATTTAATAAGAATACATGCACCTGAAACTTTAACAGCACAAGAAAACTATAAATCGCAAAGAGCTCAAGCAGTGAAAAAGAAAGTAGAGTTAGAGGACAGTGTTGAACCGATATTTTCAGAAATCTTTAGATTGTACTATATCTCTCCTCAGCAAGCAAAAGAAACCATAGAGGAATTATTTCAACAAGGTAGTGGCGATGGAAGTTTTACACCAATTCAAATTACCGAAGAGATTACAACAAGATCAATCATTGTTCGTGGAAAAGAGAAAGATTTAGATGTTGTTGATAAAGTTATAAAAGAAATTGATATTAGAACTAAACAAGTTTTAATTGAGGCATTTATAGTCGAGGCCAATTCAGATTTTGAAAGAGCTTTAGGAACTAGATTAGGTGGTTATTATCAAAATAAAGGAAGAGTTGCAGGAGGTGTTGCAGGTACAAGTTCAGGAAGTGGGACTGATGTTGATTTAAATGATGCAGGAAACTTAGGAAGCGCAACAGACTCTATTACAAACTTTGCAGCAACAGGTGCATCTAGTGGAATAGGTTTATTAAGAAGAACAACTACCGGTGTATTAAAAGCTGAGATAACAGCTTTAGAAACTTTAGGAATGGGTAAAACAATTTCTAATCCAAAAGTATTTACATTAGATAATCAGGTTGCGACAGTTACACAGGGTGAGGAAATACCATATCAAACTACTTCTGAAGGAACAACTTCAACATCTTTCAAAGAGGCAGCTCTAAAATTAGAGGTCACACCGAGTATAATCGGAGATGGAAATGTTCTATTAACGATACAAGTTAATAATGATACACCAAATAGAGCAGCAGGATCTGATGAGCCTCCTATCAATAAAATGGAAATTGTTACTAAATTATTAGTTGCAGATGGAGATATTGTAGTAATTGGTGGAATTAAGAAAAATGTTATTGCGAACAGCAAATCTCAAACTCCAGGTTTAGGAAACGTACCTGTGATAGGTAATCTCTTTAAAGGTAAGTCAAATTCTGATAACTTAGATGAATTATTGGTATTTATTGCACCAAGAGTTTTATAATGATTAATATTAGTAGAGAATCTGAAATTAACTTAATAAATATTCTTATCGATCAAGATATAATTTCCGGAAAAGATCTTGCTAATATCAAAAAAGTCTCAACCGAGAAACAAAGTTCTCAACTAGATGCTGTATTTGAATTAAAACTTACAGATGAGGATAAAATTTTAGATCTATTAGTAAAAGAGCAATCACTTAGCATTGTAGATTTATCGACAATTGAACTTTCAGACGAAATTAAATCAGTTCTACCTTCAAATTATGTAAACATAAATTTTATCGCACCATTTAAAGTAGAGGGTAATACACTTCACATTGCAATTTCTGATAGTTCAAAATTAAGTCTTATGAGAAATTTAAAAACAATTACAAAAAAAGATATAGAATTACATGCAGCTAAAATAAGTCAAATATCTGAGTTTATAGATAAACTACTTCAAGGTGGTGAGACAACCATTCAAAGTATTCAACAAAAAAATAAAGAAAAAATTCAAACTTTTGATTACGAAGGAGATGTTAGTGCAGAGGTTTTAGATGAAAAACCAGAGGAAGATATTGAGGCTCTAGAAAACGAGTCCGAAGTAATTAAATTTAGTACAGCAGTTGTTGCTGAGGCGATTAAAGCAGGCGTATCTGATATTCATATCGAGCCTTATAGATTTAGTTCTAGAGTAAGATATAGACTTGACGGTATGCTTCAGGAGCAAGACCATTTTTCAAAATTCCTTCATTCAAATTATGGGGCCGTTGTTACAAGATTTAAAATTATGGGTAAGCTTGATATTGCGGAAAGAAGATTACCACAAGATGGAGCTATTCCATTTAAGATAGATGGAAAAGTTGTTGATCTTCGTCTGTCAATACTTCCAACAGCGAACAATGAAAGAATTGTAATGAGGATTTTAAACAAAGATGCTGGTGATATAAGTTTGGAGCAGTTAAATTTTGATGAAACAGACTTAAAAAACTTGAGAAAAGCAATTCACGGAACACAGGGACTTATATTGGTGACTGGTCCAACTGGTTCTGGAAAAACAACAACTCTTTATAGTATTTTAAAAGAAGTATCAAAACCGCATTTAAATATTTTAACTGCAGAAGATCCTGTTGAATATGAACTTGATGGAGTTGGACAAGTTCAAATTAAAGATGACATAGGATATGATTTTAACAGAGCACTTAGATCTTTTTTAAGACAAGACCCAGAAATAATCTTAGTTGGTGAGATGCGAGATAAAGAAACGGTTGATATTGGATTAAAAGCTGCACTTACAGGTCACTTGGTATTTAGTACTTTGCACACAAATGATGCACCAAGCTCAATTACTAGATTACAAAATATGGGTACACCAGATTATTTAATTTCAGCCGCTTGCACTTTGGTTCTTGCACAAAGGTTAGCTAGGAAGACTTGTAAAGAATGTAGAGAACCTGATCCTGACGTAACTCCAAAAGTTTTAGAAGAAATGGGATTTACTCCAGAGCAAGCATCTAGAGCTAAGGCTGTTAAAGGAAAAGGTTGTGCAAAATGTAAAGATACAGGTTACAAAGGAAGAATGGGAATTTATGAAGTGCTTAATGTCTCTAAAAAAGTTAAAGAGGCAATATTAAGAAAAGCAACAACACCAGAACTAAAAGAGATCGCGATTAAGGAAGGATTTAGAACTATGTCGGACATGGGTAGAGAAATGATTTTGTCTGGTGATTTAAATTTTAGAGAATTTGATCGTGTTCTTTCAATGGAATAGTAAAGTATGTCGGCAGAAACCTACAGTTATAAAGGAATTTCAGCGGGTAAATATGTTGAAGGGACTATTGATGCATTAAATCAAGAAGAGGCTTCTTTTAAGTTAAAAGAGCAAAAAATAATCATTACCAATCTCACTAGGACTAAAAAAAAAGCAGATAAAAAAGAGAAGAAAAAAGGAGGCGGTTTTTCTTTTGGAAAGAAAAAAGTTACTCCACAAGATGTAATGGTTTTTTCTAAACAATTTGCAACAATGGTCAAGGCCGGTCTTCCTATTTTAAATGTATTAGGAATGTTGCGTGATCAAATTGAACATCCACAAATGAAAGAGATAATAGAGGATGTCAGAAAAAGTCTCGAAGGGGGTGTCACACTTTCTAAATGTTTTGAAAAATATCCAAAAATTTTTGATAATATTTATATAAACCTAATCAAAGCAGGTGAGGCTAGTGGTAAATTAGATGTTTTTTTACTGAAACTAGTAGAGTCTTTAGAGAAAAGAGAAAAAGTTAAGAAGAAAATTAAAGGTGCATTAATGTATCCCTCTGTCATGTTTTCAGTAGCAATTGTTGTTATGGTTTTTATGCTTATAAAAGTTGTACCTGTATTTGCGAAAATGTATGAAGGAATGGGAGTTGCATTACCAACACCGACAGCAGCTATAATGACTGCTAGTGATTTTATGCGAGGAACTGGGGGAATGGTTACATTTATAACTTTAGCGGTAGCTTTTTCCATTTTTAAATACACAACTTCAAAAATGCCAAATGTTAGATATGCTTGGCATAAACAAGTTTTAAAGTTACCAGTTTTTGGTGACATGATTTTAAAGTCTTTAATTGCAAGAGTATCACTCATCATGGGTAATCTTAGTTCAGCAGGAGTAAATTTACTTGAAAGTATAGAGATTGCAAAACAGGTTAGTAACAATGATGTTGTTACATTAGCATTAGAAAATGTTAAAAAAGGAGTTTTCTCTGGTGATACACTTACAAAATTATTTGCAAAGGAACCTGTTTTTCCACCTACATTTAGTCAACTAGTTTCTGTCGGTGAACAAACTGGTAACCTGGATGAAATGTTTACATCTGTATCAAGATATTACGAGGAAGAATTTGATACAGCCGTTGATAACATGTCGAGTTTGATTGAGCCAATTATGATTGTTTTTATGGGAACCATGATAGGTGGATTAATGATCGCGATGTATTCTCCAATATTTAACGTTGGAGCTATTGTTGGTGGTTAAAATTTTTAGTTAAAACTAAATGGTTACGCCATCCTGCGGCTTCTTTAAAAACAACTTCATCCATTATTTGTTTTATAAAAAAAGTTCCTAGACCACCTGGTTTGACATCGTCAAGTTTTCTATGTTTTATATTTTCTGGGTTTGCTGGTTTTCCTTTGTCATAAAATCCAATTGTTAATTCATTGTCTTTAAAAGATATCTTAATTTGCATCACATCTTTTGTATCAGTGATATCTTTATATGCATGCTTAACAATATTTTGTGCTGCCTCTGCAATTGCCAAAACAAGCTCATCTTTTTGCTGGCTAAAAACTGGCGACTGATCAAAAATTTCTCTTGCAAAATCTCTGACATCTTTAAGACTTTTTGAATTTACAGCAAAATCTTTTGACACTGATATGTCCATAAAATTTTAATCCAAATTTAAAACTTGTTCCAATTTAGCCATCATAATTACTTTAAGAACCGACTTACTTATTTCTTTAAGTTTCACCGTTGTTCCAACTTCCATAGCTTTTTGATGACTCTCAATTAAAACTGAAATCCCAGAGGAGTCCATATATTGAACGTCCTTTAAATTTAAATGGACTTCTTTTTTTGCTTCTACAAGGGGGAGTATTACTTCTTTTGCCTTTTCAGTTACATCCATATCTATTTCGCCATCTAAATAGACCGTTGCAACATTACCCTCTTCTTTGACGTTGTATGACATATTTGCAATATTTATTAAATTTTCTTTAAAATCAATAGTTTTTAAGGATTTTTTGACCTATTTTGAATAATAAATATATATACGAAAGATACTTTAATTAGTAAAAAAATTAAGTATTATTTAAAAATAAAAGAATAAGGGAAACTTAATTATGAAAAAAAAGAAAAATAAAGGTTTTACACTGATCGAGCTTTTGGTCGTTGTAGCCATTATAGGAATTTTAGCGGCTGTCGGTGTTGTAGCTTATTCAGGATACACTGATAACGCAAGACAAGGAGCAGCTAAATCAAATCATGCTACTGTTTTAAAATATATTGCAGGTGAAGTTCAAAAATGTTCATTAGGCGATAGTAATGCAATGAAAAATTCTGCAGGCGCTAATCAATTAACATGTTCTGAAAGAAAAAGCGCTGACAAAGTTGATGTTGCTGCAGCGGCAGCTTTGAACACTTTTAAAAATCCTTACGGAACTGTCGGCGGTTCAGCTTTAGCTGTATTTGTTGGTGCTGCATTTGCTGACTCTGCTGCTTGTACTACAGGTACTGAAGGCAGAACAAACGTTAAAGATGCAGGCAGTTCTTTAACATTATCTACTTGTTTTAAAGCAGGTCAGGATCCGGTTAATGATACAATGTCGATTGAGTAATTAAAAAATTATTTATGACTTCTAAGAGCTTAGGTTTTACACTTATTGAGCTCTTAGTGGTCGTAGCTATTTTAGGAATTATAGCTGCAATAGGGGTAGTTAGTTATTCAGGATACGTAACATCAGCTAAAATAAAATCTGCAAAAAACGTCTTAATGCAAGCTGGCCTAGGTCAGATGGAATATTTTTCTGATTATAATACATACTACACAGCTGATTCATGTACACTGGATAATGCAAAAGCTACAGCAACAGGTTTTGCTTCCACTGAAACATCAGGCAAGATGAATTCTCTTCTTTTGGGTGGTAGCAAAAATTTTAATTCAGAATTAGGTTTTTACGGATGTGTAGGCAAAGACTCCGATGGTTGGTTATTGTTTGCAGTTGAGGAGGGTGGTGACTGTGTAATTGAAATGAATTCAAGAAATGAATTTGATGATAACGGCAAGTGCTAAATTTCATGAATTTAGATAAGATTAAAGAATTCACAAAAAACTTAATCCAATTAGATAACTTAAATCAAAAAAAACGAATACTATTATCTGCAAGTTTAGGCTGGATGATTTTTATAGGATATTTAACTTGGTGGAATGGTATAAAAAGTTTAGCGCTCGATAAAAGTTTTAGATGGGATGAATGGTTTTGGTTTGGAGTTGTTCCAGCAGTTGCACCTTATATTTTTTATTTTATTTGGAAAAATA
>CEVE01078969.1_pt1 | contig 12946 bp, 13 predicted proteins | sample 356431 | NCBI WGS metagenome assembly CEVE01 (sample SAMEA2622764, study PRJEB7988) | marine metagenome | isolation source: saline water (ENVO:00002010), including
TACCATCAAGAATTACTAATGTAAGTCAAAAAAAACAAAGAGAATTATCTCTGTCTATTAAAAGAGCGAGAAATTTAGCCCTATTATAATGAAAGTAATTTTATTAGAAAATGTAAAAAGACTTGGCTCTATAGGTGATATTATAGATGTAAGGAGAGGCTTTGCTAGAAATTTTTTAATAGCAAATAAAAAGGCTTTATATGCCTCTAATGAAAATATATCTCAAGTAGAAAAAATTAAGACAGAGCTATCAAAAAAAGATAATGAAAAGAAATCTGAAGCAAAAAAAATTGCTGATAAAATAAATAAAAAAGAATATTCTATTAAAAAACTTAGCACTGAAAATAACGAATTATATGGATCAGTAAAACCGACTGAAATTTCAAAACTTATTAAAGAGATAGATGGCCAAGATATAAAGCCATCAATGATTCAGCCAGTTCAAGAAATAAAATCAATTGGTAAATTTAAGGTAAAAATTTCTTTACACTCAGAAGTTGATGCAGAAATAACTATAAATGTTTCATCAGCTGATACTATTCAATAATTATACAATTTAATCCCCACCTAATTTTTTAAATTTTTTGTTTTTAAATTTTAGTATAAGTTTTTGAAATGGATAACAATTTAAGCATCGTTAAAGAAAAATTTATTGAATTACCAAATAATATTGAAGCTGAACAGTCTGTTATTGGGTCAATATTAGTAACAAATGAAATTTTTGATGAAATAAATACAATTATCTCAAGCTCAAATTTCTATGATCCAATGCATCAAAAAATATTTGGTGCTATTGAAAATCTTATTTATAAAGGAATGTTAGCCAATCCAATTACTCTAAAAAATTATTTTGAAGATGAAAAAGATGATATCAACGTTCCTGAATACCTTGTAAAGATAACTAAATTTTCTACTTCAACTAGACAAGCAACCGAATATTCTAGAATTATATACGACATGTTCGTAAGAAGAGAGTTAATCAAAATTTCTGAACAAACAATTGATACTGCAAAAATAAATGATTTAAATACAAGTGGTCAAAACATTATAGAAAACTCAGAAAGATTATTATTTGACCTTGCAGAAAAAGGGTCTTTCAATTCTTCTTTAGTTAAATTTGATGATGCAATGAAACAAACTATTGAAATGGCGTCAGCAGCTTATAAAAATGAGGAAGGGATAGTGGGAGTGCCTACTGGCTTAAGAGATTTAGATGATAGACTTGGTGGACTTCATCAATCTGATTTAATTATTATTGCGGGCCGTCCTTCAATGGGAAAAACAGCATTAGCAACTAACATTGCATTTAATGCTGCACAAAAATTACAAGATAATTCTAAAAAATCATCTATAGCTTTTTTTTCACTAGAAATGTCTTCAGAGCAATTATCAACTAGGATTTTAGCAGAACAATCTAGAATAAAGTCAAATGATATTAGAAGAGGAAGAATTTCTGATGAACAATTTGATAAATTTTTAGAAACATCAAAAAATATATCTGAACTACCATTATATATCGACGAAACTCCTGCAATAAGTATTGCAGCAATGGGTAATAGGGCAAGGCGTATCAAAAGAAAGCATGGCCTAGATATGATTGTTGTTGACTATATTCAACTCATGAGAGGAACTTTAAACAATAAAGATGGAAGAGTTCAAGAGATCTCTGAAATTACTCAAGGTCTAAAAGCCATAGCTAAAGAATTGTCAGTTCCAGTAGTTGCTCTATCACAACTATCTAGAGCAGTTGAACAAAGAGATGATAAAAAACCACAATTATCTGATTTAAGAGAGTCCGGCTCAATAGAGCAGGATGCTGATGTTGTAATGTTCGTATATAGGGAAGCATACTATTTGGAAAGAAAAGAACCAAGACCTGCTACAGTTGAGCATGCTGAATGGCAAGCAAAAATGAATGAAGTATCTAATTTAGCAGAAATAATTATTGGAAAACAAAGACATGGGCCCACTGGAAATGTTATGTTAGAATTTGAGGCAATGTTTACTAAATTTAAAGATACTCAAATTACTTAAATTAAAATATAAACAGGGTAGTATGGTTACCCAAATTTATCAAAATATAGTATTAAAAAATCCAAAATCAGTTTTTTTAATTTTATTAGTTATTCTCTTAAGTTTTGGTTACAACTCAAAAGAATTTAGATTAGATGCTTCATCAGAAACTTTGTTAATTGAAGGTGATCCAGATTTTGAATACTCTAAAGAAATTTCACAGCGATATGGTTCTAAAGAATTTTTAATTCTTACTTATACGCCAAAAGAGAATATGATTTCTGACTCATCAATTAATAATTTATTAAGTTTAAAATATAAAATTCAAAGCCTGCCTTGGGTTCATAGTGTCATAACTTTACTAGATATACCTTTATTAAATAATTCTGAAGCTCCATTACAAGAACGTATTGAAAATTTTAAGACTTTAAAAGAAGAAGACGTAAATAAAGAAAGAGGATTTCAAGAGATTCTTGATAGTCCTGTTTATAGAAATTTTGTTATCAGTGAAAATGGAAAGACAACAGGCATAATTGTAAATATAAAAGAGAATAAAGAGCTTAAAAATCTATCCTCAAAAAATGACGAAGATTTGAGAAAATTTAGAGATGAAATAAAAAAACAAAATCATGAAAACATTATAGAAATAAGAGATGTCATTAAGAGTTATCAAAATATAGGAAAAATACATCTTGGAGGGATTCCAATGATAGCAGATGATATGATGTCATTTATTAAAAATGATATAATTATTTTCGGCCTTGGAGTATTTTTATTTATTATAGCAACCTTATGGTTTGTATTCAGAAAAATTATTTGGATTATAATTCCAATTAGTAGTTGTTTATTTTCAGTGATAATTATGACTGGTTTATTGGGACTTTTAGATTGGAAAGTTACTGTAATTTCATCAAACTTTATAGCACTAATGTTAATATTAACTATGGCAATGAATATTCATATGAGTACAAGGTTTTTACAAATCAAAGAAACTTATCCGAATAAAAATATTTTAGAAATAATTTCACTAACAACTAAAAAAATGTTCTTGCCAATTTTGTACACAGCTTTGACAACTATAATTGCTTTTTTATCTTTAATTTTTAGTGAAATAAGACCTATTATTGACTTTGGATGGATGATGACTCTTGGCTTGATTACTTCCTTTATTATTACTTTTACTTTACTGCCTTCTTTAATTAATTTTGTTCCAAAAGAAAGTGTATCTCTAGAAAAGTATAAAGATTCTAAAATTACAAAACTTCTTGCAAAAATCTCTTTAGAAAATCAAAAATTAATTTTTTTAATTTCCACAGTGGTAGTTATTTTAAGTTTAACTGGGATAAATCGTCTTGAAGTAGAAAATAGTTTTATCAATTATTTTAGTAAGAAAACAGAAATTTATAAAGGTATGAAACTAATTGACGATGAGCTAGGAGGCACAACGCCACTTGAGATTATTCTTAAATTCCCAAATAAAGATAAAGTTAAAAATGATATCGATGACGAATTCGAGGATTGGGAAAACGAAGATGATAAAGATGATGAAAAATATTGGTTTACAAAAGATAAAATTGATAAAATTTCCTCGGTCCATAATTATCTAGAAAATTTACCAGAAGTTGGAAAAGTACTTTCATTTTCATCAATTATTGATGTTGCTACAAGCCTTAATAATAATAAGCCTTTGGGCACATTAGAAATGGGAGTTTTATATACCAAAATTCCTGAAAGTATTAAAAATGAAATCATAAATCCGTATATTTCTATTGAAGATAATGAGGCAAGAATTAGTTTAAGAATAAAAGACTCTCAAGAAAATCTAAGAAGAAATGATTTAATCAAAAAGATCAAATTTGATTTAAAAAACGAATTAAATTTAGATCAAAACGATTTTAGATTAACAGGTATATTAATTTTATTTAATAATTTACTTCAAAGCCTTTTTAAATCTCAAATACTCACACTTGGACTTGTTATATTAGGAATATTTTTAATGTTTATAGTATTGTTTAAAAATATTAAATTATCTATAATTGGCATAGTCCCAAATTTTATAGCTGCTATTTTTATACTTGGGATAATTGGTCTCTTAGGCATTCCACTAGATATGATGACGATTACTATTGCAGCTATTACCATTGGAATCGCAGTAGATAATAGTATTCATTATATATACAGATTTAAAGAAGAATTTAATAATTTAAAAGATTATAAAAAAACCATAAATTTGTGCCATGCCACTGTTGGAAAAGCTATTTTAAATACTTCTATAACAATTATTTTTGGTTTTTCTATTTTGATTTTATCAAATTTTATACCAACCATATACTTTGGAATATTTACTGGTCTTGCAATGCTTTTAGCTATGATACTAGTTTTGACTCTTTTGCCTGCTTTACTTTTAACAGTTAAACCATTTGAAAAATAGTTCTTAATGTTAGAAATAAATGAATTCTTTAAAAATGTGTCAATTTTAGATCTCGCTTATTTAATAATAACAATATTGTCATTAGTTAAGTGCTATAGAAAAGGTTTTGTATTAAGTATCCTTGCAATGTCAAAATGGTTATTAGCTTATATTATAACACTAATAATTTTCCCAAAACTAAAACCTTCAGTCAAAGGTATTATTGACAATGAATACATTTTAGATGTTGGGTTAGGTATTTCAATTTTTGTTGTAGTGATTTTTTTAATACTTCTTATAAATAAAGGTATTGGTAAAGCAGTAAAATACACGGGGCTTGGAAGCCTAGATGCTATTTTTGGATTCTTTTTTGGTTTCATTAGAGCATATATAATCTCAATATGTATATTTTCAGGTGCACATATTGTGTATAATTATGATAAATGGCCCATAAATACTGATAAATCATTAATCTTCCCATACTTAGAAAAAGGTAGTAATTATTTAATTAAAGAATTTCCTAATGAAAAAACATATCAAAATTCTAGAGAAAAAATTGAAGAGCTATAATCCTAAATTAAAAGAGGAATGTGGTGTTTTTGGAATAAGCAATAATAAAGATGCTTCTGCTTTAACTGCCTTAGGCTTGCATGCTTTACAGCACAGGGGGCAAGAGGGATGTGGAATAGTATCGTTTGATGGAAAACAATATTATTCTGAAAAGAGATTTGGTCTAGTTGGAGATAATTTTAATAAGGAAAAAGTTCTTAAAAATTTAAAGGGGTCTTATTCTATAGGGCATAATAGGTACAGCACAACGGGTGAAAACACCCTAAGAAATATACAACCTTTTTTTGCTGATACAAACGCAGGAGGAATTGGTGTTGCTCATAACGGAAATTTAACCAATTCTATATCTTTAAGAAAAAAATTAGTTGAAGATGGAGCAATCTTTTATACCACATCAGATACAGAAACTATCGTTCAACTTATTGCTAAATCAAAAAGATTAAAAACTATCGATAAGATAGTCGATGCAATTTTTCAAATTCAAGGTGGATATGCGCTTGTAATGCTTACACAAACATCGTTAATAGGTGTAAGAGATCCATATGGGATAAGACCTTTGGTGATTGGCAAGTTAAAAAATAGTTATGTTTTTGCTTCAGAGACTTGTGCTTTAGATATTATAGGTGCAAAATTTATTAGAGAAGTAGAGAATGGTGAAATTGTTTTAATTGATAATAATGAGTTAAAAAGTATAAAACCATTCCCGATTAAAAAAGTTAGACCATGTGTATTTGAATATATTTATTTTGCTCGACCTGATAGTATTTTAAACGGTAAATCAGCATATGAGCATAGAAAAAATTTAGGTATAGAATTAGCCAAAGAAAATAAAGTTGATGCAGATATAATAGTACCAGTACCAGACTCAGGAAATGCAGCTGCTTTAGGTTTTGCACAATATCTTGGTAAAAATTTTGAATTAGGCTTAATAAGAAATCATTATGTTGGTAGAACATTTATAGAGCCAAGTCAAAAAATCAGAAGTTTAGGGGTAAAACTTAAGTTAAATGCTAATAGATCCACGATAAAAGATAAAAAAATAATTTTAATTGACGACTCTCTAGTAAGAGGAACAACATCATATAAAATTGTTAAAATGCTTTATGATTCAGGTGCCAAAGAAGTACATGTTAAAATTGCATGTCCTGAAATAAGATATCCAGATTTTTATGGAGTAGATACACCTACTAAAAAAGAACTATTAGCAGCAAATAAATCTAATGAAGAGATATGCAGCTATATTGGTGCAAAATCACTAAAATTTCTATCGTTAGAAGGCATGTACAGAGCCATAGGATTTGAAAAAAGAAATGAAAATTATCCTCAACTTACTGATCACTATTTTACAGGTGAGTATCCAGTCGAACCAATAGATGAGTTGGGTGATAACAAAATCACGCAATTATCCCTTTTAAGTACAGCATCAAATAATTAAATATGAAAAAAGTAAGTTTTACAGAAATGAAAAATGGAACTAAAGAAGATTACCTTTTTTTAGATAAACATGAAAAAGATTTTGCAAGTAAGACTGCTAATAGAATTTTAAAATTTATGTCTAGCCTTACTGAAACTTTGGAAGGTTATCAAGTTTCTAGATTAGAGCATTCACTTCAAAGTGCTACTAGAGCATATAAGAATAATGAAAGTGAAGAAATGATAGTAGCAGCATTATTGCATGACATTGGTGATGAATTAGCTCCAATGAATCATTCAGAATATGCAGCAGCTATTTTAAAACCTTATGTCTCAAAAAAAACACACTGGATAATTGAAAAACATGGTGAGTTTCAAATGTTTTACTATGCACATCATATCGGAGGAGATAAAAATAAGAGAGATAAATATAAAAATCACAAATATTATCAAGATACTATTAATTTTTGTGAAAATTATGATCAAAATTCATTTGATCCTAATTATAAATCATTACCGCTTGAATTCTTTAGACCAATGGTTGAAAGAATTTTTTCAAGAAAACCGTATTCAGTTTAAAATTTTTATATAAAATAATATTTTAAAAATTATGATTACAAAAAAAAAGCATGTAATTGAATATTTCAATTCAGGTATTAAAAAGCAAAAAGATATCAGAATTGGAATTGAACATGAAAAATTTTTATTCAACCAGAAAAATGACAGAAGAATTGATTATTCAAAAGTAAAAGAAATGTTTTCAGCTTTAACAGAGTTTGGATGGAATCCAATAAAAGAAAAGGAGAATGTAATTGGTTTAAATAAAAATGGAAAAAATATAACTCTTGAGCCTGGTAATCAAATTGAATTATCAGGTGAAAAATTAAATAACATTCATGAAGCATGTTCTGAGTCTCAGGACTATTTATTTGAGCTTAAACAGGTAACCAAAAAATTAAATATAAATATTGTTAGCGCTGGTTTTGATCCAATATCTAAATTAAATGAAATTCCAAATAATCCTAAACAAAGATACAAAGTAATGACAGAACAAATGCCTTTAGGTGGTGAATTGAGTTTGGACATGATGTACAGAACTTGTGGAACTCAACTAAATATCGATTTTTGTTCAGAAAAAGATTTTGAAAAAAAATTTAAGGTTGTAAATTCTATTGTTCCTATTTCTATAGCTTTGTTTGCTAACTCATCAATTGTAGAGAAAAAAAAAAGTAATTACTTATCATTTCGTTCAAAAGTTTGGCAAAATACTTCGAGAGGTGGGCTACCAAAATTGTTTTTTGAAAATCTCAATTTTGAGAAATACGCGGATTTTATTATTAATTTTCCTTTACTTTTTTTAAATGATAATGGAAATTTTATTTCTGGTAGTAAATATACATTTAAAGATTTTATGAACGGCAAAATAAACGAGATAGAAAATAGATTGCCAGATGAGAATGATCTGTCTACTCACTTAAGCACAATTTTTACTGAAAATAGATTAAAAAAATATATTGAACTTAGGTCAATGGATACTTGTGGTTGGGACTGTTTATGTGCTGGACCAGCTTTTAATATTGGGCTTTTATATGGTAATCTTGATGAAGTATATGATTTAATCTCTAAATGGGAGAAAAACAAAATCATTAATGCCTATTTAGAAGCTCCTAAAAAAGGATTTAACACTCAATTAATGGGTAAAGATTTATTGTATTGGTCTTCAACCTTATTAGAAATTTCAAAAAAAGGTTTAGAGAAAAGAGATATTCTTAACAAGAGAAAAGTAAATGAAACATTGTTCTTAAAGCATTTACAAAATTTAATTGATAACAAAACTACAAATGCAGATCATATGATCAAAAAATTTTCTAAAAATGAAGATTTGAGTGAATTGTATGATAAGTAAAATAGTTGCAATTCAAGGAAACCATCCTTTAAAACTAAATCCTAAAACAGATACAAGTATTTTTCTTGCTAATGAAATTCAAAAAAAAAACTATAAGATTTTTTATTACGATCCTAAAGATCTATCAGTAATTAATTCAAAAATTTTTGCAAAAGGTTTTTTTATAAGATTCGATTATACAAATAAAAAAGTTTTTAAAATATTAAATAAAAAAAAACTCGACCTTACAAAATGCAAATTTATTCTTATACGTCAAGACCCACCATTTAATCTTGAATATATTACGTCAACGCACATATTGGATTTATTAAAAGACAAGATAAAAATTATAAACGATCCAACTTCAATACGTAATATTTCTGAAAAACTTTTTTCGGCAAAATATTCTAAATTCATGCCAAAGACAATTTTTTCACAAAATATTTCTGAAATAAAAAAATTTTTTAAAGAAAATAAAAAAGTTATCATAAAGCCTATAAATGGTTACAGTGGAAATGATATTTTTTTACTTGAAAAATTTGATTTAAGATTCATAAGAAAATTGATTAGAAAGCATAATTTTATAATATGTCAAAAATATTTATCTAAAATTTCTAAAGGTGATAAACGAGTTTTTTTGATTAATGGTAAGGTTTGTGGTTCCATTTCTCGAGTTCCTAGAAAAGGATCTTTTTTGAGTAATATGAGTAAGGGTGCTAAAGCTATTAATACCACTTTGACGAATCGTGAAAAAAAAATTTCAAAACTAGTTGCAAAAGATTTAAAGAAAAAAGGAATTTTTTTTGCAGGAATTGATTTTATAGATCAAAAGCTAAATGGAGATATAAATGTTACATCTCCAACAGGTCTGAAAACTTTATATGATTTATCAAGAATTAATTTAGCAAAGACTTTTTGGAAAGAAATCAAAGCATGAGAAATTTTAGTGATCAAAAAAAAGGTTCTCTACTTGCCTTTATTGCAGTTTTATTTATCACTCCAGATTCTTTACTGATAAGGTTATCAAATATTGATACTTGGGGTCTTGTTTTTTATAGGGGGATTATACCTTTTTTTACTGTCTTCCTTGGAATGTTGATTATTTATAAAATAAATTTTTTTAAATTACTATTGTCAAGTGGTTATCATGGACTAATTTATGTTGGTACATTTAGTATAACAAATATAACTTTTGTGGTCTCTATACAAAACACAAATGTTGCTAATACATTAGTTATGATTGCTACAGCTCCAATGCTTTCAGCAATCTTAGGTGCAATATTTTTAAAAGAACCACCTGATAAAAAAACTTGGGCTTCAATTATAATCACTTTCATTGCTATTATTTACATTTTTTTTGACTCACTAAAACTTGGTAATTTTTTTGGTGATATTTTAGGCTTCATTACTGCCGTAGGGCTTGCTGTTGGTGCGGTTACTATTCGTTCAGCAAAATCGAAAAATTTAGTCCCAGCCGCCGTTGTTGGAAAATTATTTGTAGCGTTATTTGCTCTTATATTTATTGAAAGTTACTCACTAATAGATAATGATATATTTATTGTACCATTAATGTGCATTCTCTGTGTTGCTATTCCCTTCGTTTTGGTGACTATTGCACCAAGATTTATACCTGCTGCAGAGGTAAATCTTTTCTTTCTATTAGAGACTATTATTGGCCCAATCTGGGTTTGGCTAATAATCAAGGAACAACCTAGTTTAGAAACTCTTCAAGGTGGATTAATAATAATCACAACCATTGCAATACACTCTTTTTTAAAAATAAAAAATTCTTGAGTCTGTCACAATTAAGACTTGATTTAATAATACATCGCGAATAATTACCACAAATTTATGAATAAAGTTTTAAAAAATTCTTGGGCTCTTTTTTTAGGCATGGGATGCATAATGATGGCCTATGGTTTTCAAGGATCCCTTTTAGGAGTACGGGCTGTTCAAGAAGAGTTTAGTTTAACTGCCACAGGATTTATGATGTCTGGATATTTTGTTGGGTATTTTATTGGTGCAGCTACTATCCCAAATATTATATCAAGAGTTGGTCATATAAGAGTCTTTGCGGCTTTTGCGTCTTTAGCATCGTTAGTAATTTTAATTCACTCAATATTAATAAATCCATTTGTCTGGTTTTTATTAAGAGTTATGACTGGGATTAGTATGGTATGCATCTACACTGTTGCTGAAAGTTGGTTAAATGACAGATCAAGTAATAAAAATAGAGGAAGTGTTCTGTCTATTTATATGGTCATACTATATGGCACAATGGGAGTAGGAATGTTTTTGTTAAACTTTAGTAGTCCAAGTAATTTTCAACCTTTTATTTTAGTATCAGTAATTACTTCTGCTGCTCTTATACCAATACTCTTAACTAAAAAAAAACCACCAACATTTAAAAGAATTAAAGCTATGTCTTTAAAAGATCTTTATGTGGCATCTCCATTTGGAATGGTAAGTTCTTTATTTTATGGCACTATACAATCTGCATTATTTACTTTATTGGCTGTCTACGCCACTTCTATGAATTTTACTATTTTAGAAATATCAATAGTAACATTTCTTTTAGCTATCTCAGGAGCTATATCTCAATTTCCAATTGGTAAAATTTCAGATATTTATGATAGAAGAAAAGTTATTATTTTTTCAACTTTTGGCGCAGCCTTTTTTGCAATAATGGCGATACTAGTCTCTAGACAAATGTATTTACCTGATGGTCTTGCCACAAGTAAAACATGGTTTTATATTTTTTTAATTCTTTTTTCTTTTTGTAGTCTGCCAATGTTTTCTTTAATTTTAGCCCACACAAATGATTATATTACAAAGGAAAAATTCGTTGCGGCAGGTGCAGGTCTTCAATTTGTGTTTGGTCTTGGTGCAATGAGTGGTCCATTTTTATGTTCTATTTTCATGGATTTAGTTGGCTCCAATGGTTTTTTTGTATTCTTATTCTTTTTTCATTCAATAATAGGAATATTCGGAATTTATAGAATGAAAATAAGAAGCTCTGTTGGTAATCCTGACTCACAATTTGTTGCTATGCCTCAAACAATTACACCTGCTGGAATTGAGCTAAATCCGACAACTGAACCAATAGATGAGCCAATAAAAGAAGAGGCTAAAATAATTTAGTTTAACCTGTCAATATATTTTGACATTTTAGATAATACTTTTTTTTTTGATAATCTGTCTGTCCTTATCAAGATTGCATTTTTAACTTTAATTAAAGGGCTGTTCTTTCTTTTTTTATCCATCATAGTTCTTTTTTGAAGAGACTTTTTAACCTCTTTTAAAGGAATACTTTTATTAATATCTTTCCATCTTCTTAAGCTTGCAGTGGTCAAATTACATTTAAAATAAAAAGCTAAGTCATATTTTGGCTTTTTTGATAAAACTTTGCTCGCAATGTCTCTTCCCTCTACACATATCCTATTATTTGATTTAATAATTCTTTTTTGAAAATTATTTACAATAATTCTAATTTTTTTATTTTTTGCAAGATTAGCCACATGATTGCTAATTTGCTCACTATGTAAATTATATCTTGTAATATTTTTGTATGTAATTCTTTTAAATTTCTGTTTTAGAAATTTAATTGGGTCTTTTGGGTTTTCTTTCATTACCAATTTACTTGCATATCTGTATAAAAGTCCAGAATTGATTAATAGTAATCTATATTTTTTAGAGATTAATTTAGCGGCAGTGCTTTTACCACTTGCAGATTCTCCATCACAAGCAATTATTAGTTTTTTTTGCATATATTAAAATTAATATTATATAACACGTATTAAGTCTCCAATTTTTATAATTGAAGAACTTAAGATCTGGCAACGTAAACCTCCTCTCCTAAGAAATTCTTTGATAATGTTGTCTTGATTTAACGTTTCAGCTAAGTGCCTGCAAGGTCTGCATAAATCAATACCCTCAACATGGCTATCACCTATAAAAAATTTTTTTCCCACAAGATCATTTAATCTAACTCCTTTTGTTATAATATTTCTTCTAAAATCTAAATATCGAATATTTAAGTTATACTTAATATTATAATAATCTATGTTTTCAGACTCAATTAAAGATAATTGACAATACGGATCATTGTAGTTATCAAAATATCTATCTCCAACTACACCTTTATTAGCTAAGACTTCTATTGTTTTAACTTCTTTAATCTTTTTATTATTATCGCTTGTGATTCCTAATTTAAATACTTTAGACATGATTTGATATTTAACGATAACATTATAATATTTAAAGATAAATGAATAAAGAAAACGCAAGTAAACTGTGGAAAATGATCCAGGAAGCTGGCGATTATTTAAAAGGACAACTACCAGAGCATCCAAATCACCCTGGGGGGAGAAATCCATACGCTCATGTAGCTTTATGTGTAAAAGATAAATTTTCCTCAAGTTACAAGGAGATACCTGATGAAAAAATTGAGGAAGTTATAAATTATATTGAATTTTTAAAAAAAAATCCTAATTAAAATTATTGTTTTGGAAAATAATCTTTTAAATCTCCTTCTCTAAAAACATCAGCAGTACAACAATGAAGTCCACCCCCAAATGCATATGCATCTCTTAATTCGACAGGTATAACTTCCATACCAAGTTTATCAAGTTGCTCTGCTTGATATTTTTCACTTT
>CEVE01001934.1_pt1 | contig 12873 bp, 13 predicted proteins | sample 356431 | NCBI WGS metagenome assembly CEVE01 (sample SAMEA2622764, study PRJEB7988) | marine metagenome | isolation source: saline water (ENVO:00002010), including
TTTTATTTTTTATTAAATTTGAACCCTTTTTATATTTTGATAATTTCTGCCTTAACCTAAACATAGCTATATCTACTGCAGCAGGAGAAACATTGGTTTTTTCCCAAGTTTTATCTAAGAATTCTTCAGGGGTTACAAAGTCCCCATTGTTAGTTGCCAATAATTCAAGAATATTAAATTCTTGCTTAGTTAAATCAACATAATTTCCATCTATCAAAACTTCAGATTTATTTTTATTTAATTTGAGAGCTCCAACTTCAAAAATATTTTCATTCTTTTCTTTTGATCTGCCTGATTCAATTAAAATGCTTTCCATTAAATCATTATTTGAGTAATTTGAAATATGCCACATCAATTTTAGTGTTGTATGTAAAACATTTTTTACATCAGAACTTATTTCATATTGGTTGTTGTCATTAAAAATCAATGCACTTACACCTAAAAAATTTTGACCCATAATAGTTGGAATTAATATGCATTTTTTAAATTCACTTTCTAACCAGTCAATATCAGCGCTAATATCATCTTTATAAAATTCAGCTACTTTATTATTTTTAATTTCAAAATTTAATGGAAAATTATTTATTGGGTATAGTTTGCTTTCAGGTGAACTTATTTCTTTAAGATTTTGTGATGCTTTTAATCTATAAAAAAATTTTATATCACTAAAACCTACTAATGGTTTCAACCTCATTTTCATTGAATTACTTATTGAGTTTGAGTCCTTTTCTATATTTAGAAAATGATAAATTTCAATTAATCTCTCCTTAAAAATATTAGAGATATTAGACTCATTTAATTTTTTTTCAACTTCATTCAATCTTACTTTTTTAAATAAAATAAAGTGTTTCTTTCTCAAAAAAAATAATGATAAAAATAATGCAAAAAAAATCAATAAATTTGCAACTAAAATGACTATTAGGTTATATGAAAACAAATCCATATATATAAATTATCAAAACAGGTAGTTAAATTTCACTAATTTTTAAATATTTATTTTGTTAATTCTTCTTTTTTAATAAAAAAACTAATCAAAATTATGGGTAATGTAATAGATGAGCTAAAAATAAAAACACTTTCTAAATTTATCTTTGAACCGATAACTCCCGATAATATAGGTCCTAAAAACATTCCGATTGCATAAACTGCCTGAAATATTCCCATTGCAGATGCTTGATAATTTTCTTGAAATCCCCTAACGATAGAACTCATGCAGGAAGAAAATATTATTCCTCCTCCAATTCCCCCAATTAACCTCAAAAAAATTAATAAAAATAAGTTTTCAAATAGTGGTGTAATAAGAGTAGTTAATCCAATTAAAATTGCTGAAAATATAAATATTTTCCACAAGCCAAACCTTTTTATTAATCTTGGGGATATAATTGTTCCAATAAATGAGGCTAAAGTATAGAAAGCAACTAAGTTTCCAACAATTGAATCTGAAAAATTCAGTTCGTTTAAATAAATGGGAAAATAAGAAAAATTAATTGAAAAAGTAATGAATTGTATGAATATGCCAATTAGACACAAGCAAATCAATAATTTATTTCGCAGAAGATTAATAAATTGTGTTGATGAAAACTGAAATTTAGAATCAAAAGGTTTTTCTTTGGAAATTAAAAAAAGTATTGAGGAAAGTATAGCTGTTGCCATACTTAATAAAAAACAAGCTTTTATGCTAATAAAGTCAGAAATATAACCACTTAAAAAAGTACCAAGAAAAACCGATAACATATTTGAAGATAGAATTATCGTTGATGATTTGAATCTTTCATTTCTTGGAAAAAAGCTCGAATAATAAACACTAATAGCAACCCATCCTGCAGCAGCCACACCTGTGATAGTTCTTCCAATTAAAACGTCATTAGGGTTATTAGATATAAATAAATATGCAGAGCCCAAAAAAGAAACAATGCCTGATAATACAGAAAATAATTTTCGAGATTTTAATCTATCAGATAAATATCCTATTGGAATTCTAAATAATATCTGTCCAACAGCATATGAACCAACAATTATTCCAATAAATTGAAGACTTGAACCTAAATCTTTTGAATATATTGGTAAAACCGGAACGTAAATGTATAAGCTAAACCACCAAAAAAGACTACCTAAAATTACATAATTATGTGGCTTGAAAGTAGACATAGAATAATAGGTTCCTATAGTTAAATTTAAAATTAAAGTGTAAATGTTTTATTATTCTATGCAACACATAAGTACTGAAAGGCATAAAAATGAGATTTTGTTACGCATTTAGAAGATTTTCTGATTACCCATACATTGGAAATGCTTTTGATATGGACCCGGAAAGAATAACCGTCAAGTTTCTGAAAAGGGTAAATGATATGGGTTTTGATGGCATTGAGCTCGGAATGGAGTGTTTAGAAAAAATTGATGGCGGAGAAAAAGGTATTAAAGAGTTTGCAAAAAAATTAAATGATAATGGTGCTCCACTTGTTGCAATAAGGTCAGGCGGATTGATGATTGATCCTAAATCAGGTCAAGAAAATTATGAAAGGATAATTAGATCATTTAAGTTTGCAGAAATTTTTAATTCAGAAGTAATCAATGGTGCTATTTCGATTCCACCAAAATCACCATATTTAGATACCGGTTCAGGTTTAATAAGTAGTCAATTAGTCGCTCATAATGGTTTGCCATACTCTCAAAACTCGAGTAGGGAAACTACAATGCCGGAATACGAAATGTTAGCTGAAAAATATATTAGTGTATCTGATTTAGCAGTTGATTTTGGTTTAAATATATCTTGTGAAGTTCACCAAAACTCTCCAGTTGATAATAGCTGGTCTGCAAAATTAATTCATAAATTAGTTGATAGGAAAAATTTTGGAATAAATCCTGATTTAGGAAATATTGTTTGGAATTATGATATTCCTGAGGAATCAACTGAAGATGCTATTTTAGAACTTGCTCCAATATCAAATTATTGGCATTGTAAAAATTTAACCAGAGTAAATCATCCAGAAAATAATAGAACTGTATTTTTAAGAGAAACTATTATGGGTGGTGAGATTGACTATAGGTTTGCCGTGGAGGCAATGTTTAATTCTAATTACGATGGTTTTATGTCAATTGAAGGCGTTTTCACCGGAGATCAATATTATTCTGATAAAATGAGTATAGAATATTGTAAAAATCTTTGGAAAGAACTAGATAAATAATTGTTTGAATTTATAAATCAAAATTCAGTATTAATAGTATTAATAGCATTGCTTATATTTATAAGTTATCTATTTTTAAAAACAAAATCATATGCGTTTTTGTTTATTTTACCAATTGTTACAATTGCAGGTTTGGCTGTTATTAATAATGCTACTCCTGATCAATTAGGTCCGGAAATAAAATCGGCTGGTTTTTTCACTATTGATCAACCAACAGTTGTAGAGTTTATGTCTCCTTCATGTATGGCATGTATTTACTCAAAGCCAACAGTATCAGCAATGAAAGATAAATTCTCAGATCAGGTAGACTTCATTACAGTAAATGTAAAAGAGTCAGAAGCAATGGACTTAGTAATTAAGTATAAAGTTAGATCAACTCCAACATTTATAATGTTTGGTTCTGATGGTTTAGAAAAAACTAGATTTTCAGGTCTTGCAAGATCAAAAATTATGCAAACAAGTATTGAAATGATTATAGAAAACTGAGATGTACTTTAATTTTAACTAAATCAGTTTTATAATTTGATTTTCTTATAAAGGAGATAAATTGGGTCAAATAAATGTAGCCATAATTGGTGTAGGTAACTGCGCATCAGCACTTGTTCAGGGTGTCAATAAATACAAAGAAGCTGAGGGTGATAAGCAAATTCCTGGAATAATGAATAATGAATTAGGTGGTTATAGTGTTGGTGATTTAAATATTGTTGCTGCTTTTGATGTCGATGAAGATAAGGTCGGAAAGGATTTATCAGAAGCTATATTCACTAATAACAATAATGCTTTAAAGTTTTATGATGTTCCCAAAACAGGATTGAAAGTTGATAGGGGCATGACTCATGACGGTTTAGGTAAATATTTATCAACAATGATAAAAAAAGCTCCTGGATCTACCTCAGATATTGTAAATATTTTAAAGGAAAGAAAAGTTGATGTCGTTATTAATTATCTTCCAGTTGGGTCAGAACAAGCCACTAAATGGTATGTTGAACAGGTTTTGGCAGCGAAATGTGCATTTGTTAATTGCATACCAGTTTTTATTGCTAAAGAGGACTATTGGCAAAATAGATTTAAAGAAGCAGGTGTACCAGTTGTAGGAGATGACATTAAATCACAAGTTGGTGCAACTATAGTTCACAGAGTTCTTGCAAGGCTTTTCCAAGATAGAGGCGTTAAAATTGACAATACTTATCAGTTAAATTTTGGTGGTAATACTGACTTCTTTAATATGCTTGAAAGAGAAAGGCTTCTTTCAAAAAAAATTAGTAAAACTAATGCTGTCAAATCCCAATTAGAACAAGAGATTGACAGTGATAATATTCACATAGGGCCAAGCGACCATGTTCCGTGGTTAGAAGATAGAAAATGGGCATATATAAGAATAGAAGGAACTTCATTTGGTGATTTGCCATTAAATGTGGAATTAAAGTTAGAAGTTGAAGATAGCCCAAACTCCGCAGGTGTTGCGATTGATGCGATAAGATGTGCAATGATTGCTAAAGATAGGGGAATATCTGGTTCTGTCGACAGTGCGTCAGCTTACTTTATGAAATCTCCAAATATTCAATATACAGATGAAGAAGCTAGACAAATGGTTGAAGATTTTGCAAGCAATAAAAATCAATCTAAATCTAACAAATCCAGATTAGATCAATAGATTAAATATTTTGCACTTTCTTAAATTTGCTGTTTAATCTTGCTGCATTTAAAACTCCACCAATAAATAGGCTTACTGTCATTGCAACAACATAATACGTTGCAGATATTGAAATACCCGATAAATCTACAGCTTTAACCACAAGAAAAGCAAAGCCAGGTAGTAATCCAAATGCCATAGTTACTAATCCGCTAATTATTAAATTTTGTTTTTTATATCTATGAAATTCTTCACTCATAACTTCTCCTTATCCTGGGGGCCAATCTAATTTTCTACCACCAATTAAATGTAAATGAATATGAAAAACAGTTTGACCACCATCATCATTTGTATTAAAAACCGTTCTATATCCACTATCGTTTATTTTTAATTTTTTTGCTAATTCTTTTGCTACTAAAAACATTTCTCCAATAAGCTCATTATCCTCTTTTTCAATTGAATTAATTGATTCAATAAGCTTTTTAGGAACAATTAAGATATGTATAGGAGCAATTGGATTTATATCGTTAAATGCGATGATGTTGTCATTCTCAAAGACAATATCAGCATTTATTTCACGATCAATAATTTTTTGGAAAATTGTTTTCCCCATTATTTCTCTTCATCATAAGGGTGTTTTTTGAATTCGGTCTTGTCTCTTTCTAATTGTTGTTCAAGAAGTCGTCCTGTATATTCAGGTCCACTGTCATCTTGAGGTTCATAACCTAACTCTTTTTTTGCTTTTTCAATTGAAAATATATTCCAATAGTTATCAGACATTGCAAAATAAACACCATATTTTAAGCTATCAGGTGCATCAACAGCTTTCATGTGAATTTGTGCCGCATCTCTGTGAGATAACCATAAGCTCATTCCTCTACCAGGATTGTCATTGGATGATGTGTAGCCAATTCTCAAATGCAAAGAAGGGACACCAAAGTATTCGTTGTATATTGAGCCGATTGCTTCCCCAAAAGCTTTCGATACTCCATAAAATCCAGATGGTCTTATCGCTGTGGTTTCATCAATTCTTTTATAGGGTCTTTTTACCTTATCAAACTTAGCAGCAAGAATTGACTTATAAGGCTCATCATTATAATTTCCACCAACTGCATGTTGTGATGAACCAAATACAACCCTTTTCACTCCGCATATTTTCGCAGCTTCAAATACATTATATAGACCAACGATGTTATAAGGTAAAACAGTATCCCACTCAGCTTTCATGCTTCTATCTGCAGCAAGATGAACGACCGTATCTTTACCTTCAAAGGCTTTAACAACAGAATCAAAATTATCTAAATTTCCTAGATGATTTCTGTCTTCCGGCATATCTTCGCAACCATAACGAGAAAATGATGATAATTCATATTTTTCTTCAAATGTAGGCCTTAAAGCAGAGCCGACAACCCCATTTAAACCAGTCACTAATACTTTTTTCTTAGACATTAAAAACCTTTCACTTTAATTTTTATTGCGTAATATGTATCAAAAATTGCCAAAAAGCTACCTTGAATAATTACCCCTATACCATGTCCATTGTATTCATTGATATTAAAAATTCCAATAAAAATAATTATTCCTATCGCTATATACCCTAAATCAAGAACAGAATTAATGACTAGAATTTTTTTCAATTTAGTTAAATTTTCAACATGCCTTTTTCCTCTAATTTTTCGAAAAAAAGGAGGTGCTAATGCAATTAAGGCATCAATTAATCCCCAAATTAAAAATTGAAAACCAATTGCATCCATAAAAGGGTTATCAAAATATAAAAAAGTAAGGCCTCCAATCATTGATGAAATACCCCACACAGTCAATATAAAGCTAATCTCAGTTTCTATGGATTTAAACATTTTAAATTTGGGTTTTTTTAAAGTCTTGTTTATTATATCTAATATATAAATTTATAATAATAATATATGAAAATTTCCTCAGAAAATATTAAATTAAAAGTATCTGAATTGTCCGAATCTATATCCACATATTATAAAGAAAATCATGTTGATGAATTGTGCGTAGTTGTACCAATGAATGGTGGTGTTCCTTTCGCTGTAGATATACTGAGAGAAATTTCAAATCCTGGTGCAGATAAAATATTTATAAGTTATGTATTAGATAAAGATAATGAATGGATATTTTCAGGATCAAAACCAAATAATAAATCTCATATATTAATAATTGAGGATATTTATGACACAGGCGAAACTTTAAACGAATTAATAAATTATCTTAATAACGAGTATAATCCTGTTGAAATAAAAACAGTTGTAATGCTGGATAAAAAAATTGAAAAGAAAAGCTTTGTTGATATTGAGTGGAAAGGCTTTGATATTGAAGATACATGGGTTTATGGATATGGGATGGATGATGAAAATGGGACGATGAGGCAAGTTCTGTATATTTCAGATGAATAAGGACTAAATGAGAGTAGATAGAGATTTTAAACTTGATTTTGATGATGTGTTAATAAGGCCTAAAAGGAGCACTTTATCATCAAGAAAACTTGTTGATTTAAGTCGTAAATTTGAATTTAGGCATTCAAATGAAACATGGGAAGGTATTCCTGTAATTGCTGCAAACATGGATACAACTGGCACATTTGAAATAGCTGAATCATTAAAAAAAGAAAAAATGTTAACTGCGATTCATAAATTTTACACTTTGGATCAGTGGGCAAAATCTATAAATTCAAATCAAATAGATTTAGAACATTGTGCAGTAACATTTGGAGTTGAAGAAGCAGAAAATGCTGAAGAATTCTTTAATTATTTGAAAAAAAATAATTTAAATAAACCTAAATTTATTTGTCTTGATGTTGCAAATGGCTACACAGAATTATTTCTTGATTTAGTAAAAAAAATAAGGAGCAAATTTGATAATCCATTGATTGCAGGAAATGTTGTTACAGGTGAAATGACAGAAGCACTAATATTAGCTGGTGCCGATATTGTAAAAATAGGAATAGGACCTGGATCTGTATGCACGACAAGAACAGTTACTGGTGTAGGATACCCGCAATTATCAGCAATAATTGAATGTGCTGATGCCGCTCACGGATTAAGAGGACACGTTATATCTGATGGTGGTTGCTCTAAGCCTGGAGACGTAGCAAAAGCTTTCGGTGCAGGAGCAGACTTTGTTATGCTTGGCGGAATGTTTGCAGGCCATGAAGAATCTGGAGGAGAGCTTATTGAGAAAGATGGAAAAAAATATAAACAATTCTATGGAATGAGTTCTGATACTGCCATGGAAAGATATTATGGTGATATTAAAAACTATCGTGCAAGCGAAGGTGAAACAATAGCTTTAGAATATAAAGGGCCCATCGATAAAACTATCCAGCAAATTCTTGGCGGATTGAGGTCTGCTGCAACTTATGTTGGAGCAAAGGATATTAAGAATCTTCCAAAATGCACAACTTTTATTTTAAAGCACAAATAGTTATTTTTTAGATAAAGGTCTCCCAATATTCCCTGGCTCTTGTCCACCAAAAAATAAGCTTAAAATTTTAGGTAAATTAGTAACATTATCTGATTTATTAAATCTTTGAATAAACACTAGGGTTAATATCATTAACGGGAAAGGAATTAGCGGAAGTACCTGAGTTAAACCCAAAGCGTAAGATTGAAGTTTCAGAGCGAGAATTTGAAAGATACCAAAAAAGTAGGCACCTAAAGATGCCCTAATAGGATTCCACCCACCAAAAATTACTATTGCAAGGCATATCCATCCATAATTTCCAGTGTGGTTTTCTGACCAACCAAACTTTGAATGCAATGAGAAAGCTGCGCCTCCCAAACCAATCAGGAATCCGCCAATAACTGTTGAGATTATCCTAACTTTTTCAGGATCTATCCCTCTATTTTCAGCAGATACAGGATTTTCGCCAACAGCTTTAATAATCAAGCCCCATCTTGTTTTCTCAATCATGTACCAGCAAATAGGAATCATTATAAATGAAAAAAGAACTATTGCATTTTGGTCAAATAAACTTGGGCCTATATATGGTATATCTTTTAAAAATGGTATTGAAACTTTTTGAAAATAAGGTCCCGGAATTCTTACATAATCTTGACCAAGAAAACTACTTAATTTTCCTAGAAAAATTGTCAGTATAAATCCAACTGCAATCTGATCCATACTTAACTTTGTGTCACATAAAATTATAATAAGTCCTACGATTGAACCGATAAGTCCAGCACAAATAAAACCTATAAACGGACTCCCAGTTGATACAGAAATAGCAAATGCTGTTAGAGCAGTAATTAGTAATGTTCCTTCAATAGATAAGTTAATTACACCTGATTTTTCATTAATTGTTTCTCCAAGAACAACCAATACTATTGGTGCGCTTAAGGATATTACTGTTATGAAAGAAGTCTCAAATGGCACTTAATTATCCTTTACAAATAATTTATTAAGCTTATTTTTTAAAACTTCCGAATTTACAATAAGCCAAAAAAATACTACTGAAGATAAAATTATAGATATTAAACTTGAGTGCAAATTAAGTCGTAATTGCAATTGCGAACCACCTGCTATCATAGCCGAAAAAAATAATGCCAATAACATTGTTGGAAGAATTCTTTTTCCAGATGCTAAAACTATCAATATAGACAAAAATCCATAGCCTCCAGAAATAGAAGGAACAAGCTTGTGATGAAATACACTTGCTTGAAAAACACCTGCTAAACCTGCAATACCTCCGGCAATTGCAAAAGCTATGAAAATGTAAGCACCACTATTGAATTGAAATTTTTCTGTTGAATCAGGATTAGTTCCTGTTGCTTTTAGTTTTAAACCAGTCTTAGTAAAACCTAAAAAAACAATTGATAATATTAAGATTACAGAAACAATTAATACAGGTAATGCAGGAATATTTAAATTAGAAAATGTAGGAAACCAAGATGCTTTATCAAATATATCTGTGCCACTAGTTGATGCAATTCCTTCTTTACTCCAAGGTCCTAAAATTAAGTAAATGATTGCTCCGCTTCCAACAAAGTAAAGACCCAAACCTCCAAATATTTCATGAACATTGAATTTAACTTTTAGAAATCCACAGAAAAGGCCCCATAATGATCCAAAAGATACACCTATTATAAGTTGGTAAAGAGGAGATAGAGTAGTGTCTCCTAAAAAAGATTTTGCAATTACAGTCGCTCCTATTGCACCTAAAACAATCTGGCCTTCAATTCCAATATTCCATAGTCCTGTAGAAAAAGTAATTATAAGTGCCAATGATGCCAATGATATTGGAAGAAAAATCAATAAAGTTTTTACGATTTTTTCTGGCCTACCAAAAGCACCATTAAAAATATTTTTAAAAACATCCATTGGGGAAGCTCCCAAAAGAATTACTATCAATGAAGACAATAAAAACGCTAATAACACTTGAATAGTCAATATATATAAATTTTTAAATTCAAAGTTACTCATCTATTTTAACCCCTGATATAAAGTATTTAATATCAGATTTCTTTATATTTTTCTTCTCTGAAATATCAGTTATTTTTTCTCCAGAAAAACTTATGATCCAATCTGACTGGTCCCAGACTTCATCAATATCTGTAGTAGAAAAGAATAAGCAAATATCATCATTTATTCTTTCATTTATTTTATTCCAGACACTTTGAGTAGAATTAAGGTCTAGCCCTCTTGTAGGCTGCTCAATAGCCAGTAATCCTTTTTGATCAGGTATCAAAGATAACTGTAGTTTTTGCTGATTTCCACCAGAAAGCTCTCTAGCTTGTGAATTTAAAGTTCCTTTAATATTAAATTCCTTAATTTTATTACTTGAATGCTCTTTTATTTTTTTCCAATTGATAAAATTATTTCTATTCTCAGAAAGTGCCATATGCTCAATTAAAGTTAAATCAGAAAATAACCCCTTTTCTAGCCTATCTGATGGAGTATAGTAAATATTTTCTTTACTAAGCACAGTCCTGCCTTTATTGATTTTTCTTGTTATAGATATACTCTTATCAAATATCTTTTTAATAAATTGATCATTTCCTGAACCTTGAAGACCAATAACACCAATTTTTTTACCTTCAGGTATTTTTGCAACCCCTTTTTTGTAATCCTTTAAATCAATATGCATATTTTCTTTTTTTATTTTTGAAATAGGATTTTTAATTTTATCGATGTTCTTGTCACCTTTAAACATAAGTTCAACAATTTTTTTTCTTTCAAAAGGAATTGGAATTGTTTTAATTTTTGATCCGTTTTTCAAAATTGTAGCTTCTTTACATAACTCAAAAACTTCGTCTAATTTATGAGAAACAAGAATAATAATGTATCCCTCTTCACTTAATTTTTTTAACATTGAAAAAACTAATTCTCTTTGTTTAAGTGAAAAACCATTTGTTGGTTCATCAAGAATAATTATTCTGGAATTTTCAAATAATAACCTTATTAATTCAATCTGTTGCCTTTCACCAATTGAAAGTGTTTTAATTTTACTTTTAATATCTAGTTTGATTTCATATTTTTTAAATGATTCATTTAGTAGTTTTTCAATGTTCTTTTCCCTAAAATATTTTCCAAATTTTTTTGAACCAGCTAAAAAACTTTCTTTTATAGTTAGATTTTGAAAATCGAGCGGATCTTGGCTAAGTATTCCAATTCCATTACTTATGCTGGATAGGGTAGAACCAAGTTCGAGTTTATTTTTATTGACGTATATTTCACCAGAGTCAGGCTTATAATGACCAGAAATAATTTTTACAAGGGTAGATTTGCCTGCCCCATTTTCACCTAATAGTGCATGTATTTTTTTTGATTTAATTTCCAGGCTAATATTTTTATTGGCCTTAACTGAACCAAATTGCTTTGATATTTTTGATATTTTTAATTCCATTTATTTAAAAATAGGTGGCTAAATTTCTCTAGCCACCTATTAGATTAAGTAATTATTTACTTTTATTTAATCGGCAGATGAGTCACCTATCATTCCTTCAAGAAGTTGAGGAGCGTACCAGATTTGACTATCTGTCGCTACTTCACCTTCACCTAGGAATGGTGTTCCATCTTGATAATTAAGTGGTCCTTCAAAAATGATCTTTGATTCAGTTACTTCATCAATGTATTCCATTAATTGAGCATTTTCTGAACTATTTAGTCCAGGACCTGAAATCCATCCAATCATAGATGAATCGTGATCATTCCAATCACTCCAGTTAGGCCCAGGCCAATTAAAGGTATTTTCAAAAGTACCATTTGAAGCATGCATTGCAGCTAGAAGATATGATGGTCCCCAGTTGTAATAGTTTACTCCAAGACATACATCAGGAGCCTGGTCACAAGCGCCTTCATAGTCATAAGGGACAGCCCAAACTGTTTCCCCATTAGCGGCTCTTTGACCAGCTACAACTAATGCTTCAGTTGTGTCGATATGCGAAATTACTACATCTCGGCCTTCGTCAAAGAAATCGTTTGTTACTTGCGTTGGATCCAAAGTGAATCCTGGTATGTGGAACCAAAAACCAATCCAAGTAACTTTAAAGTCAATTTTCTTATCTCCAGCACAAGCAAGCGCACCAATGTAAGTAGCGTTTGTTAGCCTTCTTGTTTCAGCATTAATTAATGGTCCTAAAAATCCAATTTTCCCATCCTTGGATTTTATCGCAGCAGCACAGCCAGCTACCAATTGTCCGTACTCCATCTTACCCATAATATTTGCTAAGTTTGTAAGCTCAGGTTTATATCTTTCACCTGTTTCTAACGCAGTATCACCAGATGCAAAAACCATTGGCACATCCGGGTGCATTGCAGCAGCTTCTATAATTCCATCTCCCATGTCATCTGAAGTTGCAAAGATAATCCCTGCTCCTTGATCAATCATGTCTGAAACTACGTCAGGAACTGTTAAATCAGGGGAATCAGCTGGATTTACAAAATCTACAACAATGTAATCTTCATCTAAATTTCCACCCATTTTTTCAACTGCGTATTCTCCACCTTCAAAATGAGCTTGAGACCAACCTTTATCATTTCTTGGTCCTACAAGAATCATTCCAATTTTTATTGGTTTTAGTTCAGGAACCCCAC
>CEVE01015643.1_pt1 | contig 12811 bp, 14 predicted proteins | sample 356431 | NCBI WGS metagenome assembly CEVE01 (sample SAMEA2622764, study PRJEB7988) | marine metagenome | isolation source: saline water (ENVO:00002010), including
CGCAATTGTAATTGCCTGACATTTATCCAAAAGCATTGCAATATCTTTAAAAGCTACAACCCCATATTTTTGTCTACATCTATCCATTGAATTTTGATCTGAATCGTGTATCCCAATTAGGTTAACACTTGGAATACTTAGAAGCTTTTCAACATGATATGTTCCTAGTTTACCTGTACCTATTACGCCAATATTTATTTTATCATTCATGATTAAAAAACTGATTTAATGATTTTAGATATATTTTTTATACTTATCTCATCAAGATAGGGGTGCATTGGTAAGCTTAAAATTCTATTACTAATATTTTCAGCGATGGGCAAATCACCAACTTTGTAGCCTAATTTTTCAAAAGTTTTTTGAAGGTGTAATGCTTTTTGATAGTAAACTACAGAGGGTACCCCCTCTAGTCTTAAAGCATCAATAACATCGCTTCTTACTTTATCATTTTCTAATAAAATCGAATATTGAGCCCAAACTGATTTATAATCTTTTGGAATGAATGGAACCTGAATTTTTTTACAATTTCCTAAATTTTCAGAATATAAATTAGCAACTTTTTGCCTTAACTCAATTTCTTTATCATATATTTCTAATTTAGGTATTAAAATAGCCGCTTGAATCGTGTCAAGCCTTCCATTCAAACCAATTCTATCACAATCATATTTACTTTCTCCTTGTCCATGTACTCTTATTGAATTCATTAATGAAAATAATTCAGTATTATCTGTAAAAATAGCACCCCCATCACCATAACAACCAAGCGGCTTTGCAGGAAAGAAGCTTGTTGCTGCGATATCTCCAAATGAGCCTGCTTTTTTATCTCTTATAGAGCCTCCAAAGCCTTGTGCTGCATCTTCAAGAACAAACAAGTTTAATTCTTTAGCAATATTTTCAATCAATCTATATCTAGCAGGTAGCCCAAAAAGATCAACTGGTATAATGCCTTTGGGTTTCAGACCCATATTTTTAGCTTTATTTACAGCATCAGTTATTTTATCTGGATTTAAATTAAATGTTTCAGGATAAACATCTACAAAAATAGGGGTAGCACCTAACAATGAAATAACCTCTGCAGTAGCAATATAAGTAAATGGTGTTGTTATAATTGCATCTCCAGATTTCACACCCTTAGCCATTAAAGCTATTAGTAAAGCATCTGTACCTGAAGAACAAGATAAACAGTATTTTGAACCGGCGAATTTTGCTAATTTCTCCTCTAAATGAGCAACTTCTGGTCCCATAATATATTGACCGTGCTCTAAAACTTTATCAATGTTAATTTGAATATCACTTTTTAAAATCTGATATTGTTTTTTTAAATCAATAAACTGCATCAAATAATCCTCTTTTCAATATTTTCATTTATTCGACATAATATTTCATACGATATAGTATTATGAACTCTTGACAAGTCTTTCACATCATCAAATATACAAACTTCTTGATCATTTCCCTCTATTGCGAGATTGTTCATGGATACCCTACCAATTATACTCCTTCCATCACTAATTTTAGAATTTTTATACTCATCAAGCCTCATAAATCCGTCTCCATATCCAATATCATACGTTGAGATTTGCATATTTCTTTTTGCCTGAAATACTCCACCATATCCAACTCTATCACCTTTTACAATTTTTCGACAAGAAATTTTTTCAGCCCATAATGACATAATTGGTTTTAAATTTGGAGATTGATTTGTTTTTGGCAAATCTACATAACCATAAAGAGCTAAACCTATTCTTGCTAAATCATATTCATCATTATTAAGGAGAAAAATACTTGGTGATGAAGAACAATGAAATCGAATAGACATATTAGGATATCTAACTTTTATATCCGCTTTCAACCTATCAAATTTTTCCTTTTGCTTAAACAAAGAGCTTTCTTTATAAGGATCTGCGAAGTGAGTAAATACACCTTTTAATAAAAGCTGATGAGAATCTATCATATCTAATGCCTGACCAACTTCACTTAGATGGATACCGTTCCGATGCATACCTGTATCAATTTTCAATTCAACTTTAGAACTCCTAGGAATGCGTTGAATTGAATCTATGTCATTTATTGCAATGTGTATATTGCTAGAATTAAATTCATTAACTGTATCCGACAATACCAGAACAGTATCAAAAAAATCTTTTACTAAATTAGCTTCTTTGCAATTTATTACAACTGCGTGTTTAATGCCATTATTTGAAGCAAGTTTTGCTATTTCAAGCAGACCATGTCCGTAAGCATTATTTTTAATTACTATAGCAATCTTATGAAAGTCTATAAAATTTGAAACAATATCAATATTATGCTTTAATCGCTCACTATCAATCAAACAAAAAGACATCCTATTTTACTTTCTCCATTTCCATTAGTTGTTTAACCCCAATATCTTTGTCTAATATAACATAATAGAATCCAAATATTGTCAATAATAAATAGCCATATCCATGTAAAATAGTAATAAAAGATAAAATAATACTTTCATCAATAATAAGAATGGATGACAATGCTAGCTTTACTGCTAAATGAAAAGTTCCGATTGCACCAGGTAAAGATGGTATTGATAAAGCAAATGAGGAAACTATTAAAACTATTAATGAATGATAATAGTCTGCCTCAATACTAAATGCATGAAAAATAATATCAATATTAATCCAATAAATAATCCAGATTGCAATACTAATTAAGGTAGAACTAATAAATTGATGTAGGCTGAAACTATCATAAGCTAGAACAAAATTCTTAATTAAATTTTCAAAGATATTAATCCTAACAATTTTCAAAAAGTTAAATAAAAACACAAAAAAACATAGAATAAGTACAACTATAATTAAATACCAGTATATTGATATGTTTGCAATGACTTTTACAGGTGAAACATATATTCCAACTATCATCATGAAAAATAAACCAAACATGTCTAGAAAACGCTCTATTATGACGCTTCCAAATACATAGCTTTTAGACATATTACTTTTTTTACCTAATAAAATACTCTTTAAAAATTCCCCAGCCCTTAAAGGCAGTGTATAATTAACAAAGTATCCAATCATCTGTATTTTAAACAGTCTATATAAATTATTTTTTCCACCTAAAATTATATTCCATCTTAAAGCTCTGAGCCAAATAGTAACATAAAGGAGAATTCCTGCTAAAAAAATATAAATGTAATCAACACTTAATAAAGCTTTAAAAAAATTATTTGAATCTATTTTCTCATAAACCAAATAAATACAAAAAAAACTTATAAAAGCTGAAGTAAATGAAATAATTTTTTTTTGCTTAAGTTTCATTATCAAACGTGAATCATTTTGTGAAATCAAAAAATTCTATATTCTCATTATCTTTTATAGTATTAATGAGTAATTTATTTTTGTATGAATTTTTATCAAGTTTGTTGCAGTTAATATTTTTAAAACTAAATTCATATATTTCATCTGAGTAAAAAACATTAACTGAATGAGCTGTAAAGGATACTGTTAAATTATTATTAAAGTCTAGAACTGATTTATTAAAATTGTATCTACCGCTATCAATTTCACCTAAAGGACTGTAATTATTAAAATTAAAAAAATCACTAAGCAATTCTTGATTAAGGAATTTTTGAATTTTTTTGTCTGGAAAAAACTTAAACACCTGATTATTGCTTTGGTTTAATTGCAGAATAACTTCTCCATCATAAAAGATTATATTATCTAAAAACTTCATTTGGTACGTTGAATCTGCAAGAAAAAATCTAAAATAAAATTTATTGTCAATTATATTCTCATTACTATTTCCGATTTTATAGCTTTCTAATCTCATTGATAATTCAATCGGAATAGAATCCATCGATTCATTTATATTATCAAGCCAAGACTCAAATGTAAAAGTTTGAATAAGCGATACAAAAAAAACACTAATTAAAAATTTTATCAATATACGACTCATCTACTAATACGCTCCTTGCTTTACTTCCACTGTATCCACTGATTATACCTAGAGCTTCTAATTCATCAACTAATCTTCCAGCTCTACTGTAACCAATTTTAAGCTTCCGTTGTAATAAAGAAACTGAAGCTTGCTGATTTTGAACTACAATTTTAGCAGCTTCAATCAAATATTCATCTCTATCTTCTTCTGGAGCATTAACCTCAGAATTAAACTTTTCTTTTTTACTTTCAGGTAACATTAATTCATCAGGCTTTGCTTGTGATGAAATATGCTGCATAATTTTTTCGATTTCATCTAAAGTTATAAATGCATTATGAAGTCTAGTTGGAGCTCCCTTACCAGGCTCAAGAAATAATAAATCTCCCCTGCCAAGGAGCTTCTCAGCGCCCATTTGATCTAAGATTGTTCTAGAATCAATTTTTTGAGCAACTTGAAACGAAATCCTGGCTGGAAAATTAGATTTAATCAATCCTGTAATCACATCAACAGATGGTCTTTGTGTAGCAACAACTAAATGAATTCCAACAGCTCTAGCTTTTTGAGCAAGTCTAGTTATAGGATCTTCAATTGCTCTTCCGGACGTCATCATCAAATCAGCTAACTCATCTATTAGAACAACAATATAGGGAATTTTTTCGAGGTCCGAATTTTTTTTCTGCTTTTCATGATATTCTTCAATATTTCGAACCCTTGCATCTGCAAAAACTTGAAATCTTCTTTCCATCTCCGTTATTGCTGAATCTAGGATACCTACAGCATTTTCAGCTGTAGTCATTACATATTCATCTAAATCTGGAGCTGTAATTAAATGATAACCAACAAGACTTTTATAGGTTGCTAATTCTAACTTCTTTGGGTCAATTAGAATAAATTTAACTTCATCTGGCTTTGCCTTATATAATATTGAGACAATAATAGTATTGATACAAACCGACTTACCAGCTCCAGTAGCTCCAGCAACTAGTAAATGAGGCATTTTTTGCAAATCAAAACAAAAAGCATCACCCTTAGTTGTCTTACCCAACCCTATTGTAAGCTTAGAGTTAGAGTCAGCGTATTTCTTTGAATTCATAATATTCTTAAAATATACTATTTTTGGATTTTCATTTGGCAGCTCTATCCCTACTGAATTTGAGCCAGGAATTGGAGCCAAAACCCTTATTCTACTAGCTTTCATAACTCTAGCAAGATCATCTGCTAAATTAGTGAATTTATTCACTCTAACACCCTCTGCGGGCTCAATTTTGTACATGGTAATTACTGGACCTTTTTCAAAACCAACAAGTTCTGACGATACCCCAAATGTTGCTAAAGCATCAATAATTTCTTGACCCTTAGCTCTTAAAACTTCGTCGGAAATATCTGACTGGACATCAGGCTCTTCATTTAAAAAATCAACTGATGGTAACTTGTAATTAAACAATTTTGATTTTCTATTTGATAGACCATCAAGGTCCACTGAATCAATTTTAGCCTCTTCACTAATTTCAATGCTTGTAGATTCAAGTCTACTACCTTCATCTAAAGAATCTTTACTTTCAGAAAGCTTTATATCATCGCAGGGATCTATATCTGTTTGTTCAGTAATATTAATTTCATTCAAATTATCAAATTCATCTGCCCACATCTCAGAATTAGGACTCTGATTTTCATGTAAGCTATCTTTAGAAATCTCACTACTAGTCTTAATAGATACTTCCCTACTTTGTGGATGTTTGTTTTCTATTAATTTTTTTATAATACGATATAACTTTAAAGTGATCGTTTTGGAAGTCTGAAAAATGGATAAAAATAGATTGTAAACAGATATTTTATAATAAGTACTAATTATCAATAAATATGATAAAGGTAAAAAAAAGTAAACTCCAAAACCTAAAATAGTTTTAAAATAAATAAAAAGGGACCAGCCAAATTTCCCTGAATAATTAGTGTTATTATCTGAAATCCATGCACCCATCATTGAAGTTAAAATCATTAAAATGAAGGCATATGCTGTCAATTTTAATACTTTACTATACTCATTTCTATTTTTAAACAAAACGAGCCCCCAAAATAACAAGGTAACAGGGAAAAAAACTGCGCTCAAACCAAATCCCGAGCAGCGCAAAATATTATAAAAAAGATCTCCAACTCCCCCCATTAAATTATCAGATGGAGAGGAAATAGAAAAACTATAAGACTCAGAACAACCACTAATTGATCCATAGCCCATAAAATTAGGTAATTTGGTAGTGGCTATTAAGCTTAAAAAAATAAAAGCACTCAATAAAATGAGAATTAGTCCAATTATTTCATTTTTTTTATTTGACAATGAATTACTCAAACAAGGATGTATCCTTTAAAAAAGGAGGCTTAACAATAGTTGCTAAAAACATTCTATCTCTAATTTTAACATATAGATTATTTTTATCAACTCTACTATAATCAACAAATGCCATAGCAATCCCTTTTTTTAAATTTGGAGAAAATGCACCACTTGATATGAACCCCACATCATCATTATTTGATATTATTCTATAGCCTTTTCTTGGAATGCATTTATCTTTCATCTCTAAACAGACAAGCTTTTGCTTCAAACTATTCTTCATATTTATTATAGCATCACTACCAATAAAGTTATTACTAGTTAAATCTTTCACAACCCACCCTAAACCACATTCATAGGGAGAAATTTTTTCATTCATATCATTTCCATATAATCTATAGCACATTTCTAGTCTTAATATATCTCTTGCAGCTAATCCAATAGGAGGAACGCTTAATTTTTCAACTAATTGATTCCAGATATTTTTTATATAATTATGAGAACCATATATTTCATAACCTAATTCGCCTGTGTATCCAGTTCTACTAAGGATTCTTAATTCTTGATTGTCGGAAATATCTTTAAAATGATAGAAATCTAAATCATTGACACTATCTTTAAAATCATCAAAATTTGTCAAAATAGTTCTACTCTTAGGCCCTTGAACTGCAATTAATGAAACATCTGATGATAAATTTTGAACATCTATAGAAGAATGTTCAAATTTAGAGCAAAACTCTTTTTGCTTATTTACAATCCATTTATAGTTTTTATCTATATTTGAAGCATTGACAACTAACATAAACTTATCTTGATTCATACGATATAAAATCAAATCATCTACAATCCCTCCCTTTTCATTACACAAGAGGGAGTATTGGCATTGATTGTCAACTAATTTTGATACATTGTTACTTGTCAAATATTCAATAAATTTTAAAGAACTCTTGCCTCGGATTAATATTTGTCCCATATGAGACACATCAAATAGACCAACATTTTTTCTTACAAAGTCACATTCTAAGTTTATTCCAGATGGGTAACTAATTGGCATATTAAAGCCTGCAAAATTTACCATTTTAGCATTAAGCTGAATATGTTTACTATATAAACTAGTTTTTAACATTTTTACTTAACTTTTTTCAATGTTTCTTTTATTAATTGCTCAATTTCAATATCATTATTTTCTGACACAATTAGCTCAACTTCTCTTTTAATATTAATACCTTTATATCCAAGTAAATTCAAAGCCTTAACAGCATCTAAAACTATTGACTGATCTGATGATATTGATGGATTAGAATTAGAAAAGTCTAGTATTTTGTCCTTCAATTCAACAATTATCCTATTTGCAGTTTTAGGTCCTATCCCAGGTAATGATGAAAGCATTTTAGCATCCCCAGAGGAAATCCTTTCTTTAATATCATCTATCCGCGAAGAAGATAATATCGGCATTGCAGTTTTAGGCCCTATACCATTTACACTAATCAATAGTTGGAATAAGCTTTTTTCATCTAAAGATGAAAAAGCAAATAAGGTATGATTGTTTTCAGATATGCTTAAGTAAGTATGCAAACTAACAAGCTTTCCTTCTTTTGGTAGAGAATCAAATGTTGTTGAAGAGATATAACACTCATACCCTAAGCCATTTACATTAATAGTCACCCTATCTAAAGCTTTATTTATTACTACGCCATCAATAAATACTATCATATTTTAAAATTTTGGTTGTAGCAAATTGCTGCAGCTAATGCATCTGAAGCATCTAAAGGTGTTGGCAACTCACTCATTAATAAAATTTTTTGTACCATAAATTGAACCTGATCTTTTGTAGCATTTCCGTTTCCAGTCAACGACTGTTTAATTCTTCGCGATGAAAATTCATATAAAGGCATATCATAGTTAGCAGACACAACCATTGGAATAGATCTAGCATGACCCAATAATAATGCAGACTTTACATTTTTACCATAAAAAATATCCTCAATAGACATAATTGAGGGACTATAATTTTCAATTATTTCTTTAACATCAGAATAAATTGTCTTTAAGCGCTTACTTAAAGAATCTTTAGCATCTGTTTTAATAATTCCAAAATCTACAACTTGCAAATTATTATTTGAAGATTCTATAACTCCAAATCCAGTACAACTCAAACCCGGATCTATACCTATAATCCTCAATTTAAATCTTCAATTTCAAGATTTGAATAAACTTTCTGTATATCTTCATGCTCTTCTAATAATGTTAATAATTTTATAATTTCAGATGAATTTTTAGATGATATCTTAACAGTATTTTGTGGGCACAATGATAATTCAGCTTCTAACAAATACTTCTTGGATTCCAAGTAAGAACAAAAATCATTAAAAATCTCTGTATTTACTGTTATTTCAAAAAATTCATCATCAGAATTAATATCCTCAACATCAAACTCAAGACAATCGTTTATTAAATCATCCTCGTTAGTTTCTTTTTTACTAATTGTAATGGTTCCTCGCTTTTCAAATATCCAACTAACACAACCAGATTCACCTAAATTTCCATTATTTTTACTCATTATATGTCTAATTTCAGGAATTGTTCTATTTTTATTATCAGTCATAACCTCCATCATTATAGCTACCCCACTTGGTCCATAACCTTCATATAAAAGACTTTCATAATTAACACCTTCTAATTGTCCAGTTCCTTTTTTTATTGCCCTTTCAATATTTGCTGCCGGCATATTAGATGATTTTGCTTTTTTTATAGCAAGCCTGAGAGCTGAATTCATACTAGGGTCTTCTCCACCTTCTCTTGCTGCAAGACTTATATCTTTTGAAAGTCTTGTAAAGATAGCACCTCTTTTTGCATCATTAGCGCCTTTTTTTCTTTTAATTGTTGACCATTTACTATGCCCAGACATGTTCGCTCCCTATTTAAACAGTAACCTTGTTATGATTTTGTAAAAAACTACAGATTGAAAATAATTTATTCTCGTTAAATCTATTTGATGAAAATTGCATACCAATAGGAAGTCCACTCTTTGACTTTCCCATTGGAACATTAATAGCTGGGATACCAGAAAGATTCATTGGAACAGTGAAAGAATCTCCTAAATACATAGATAGTGGATCACCTTTTTTTTCATTAATTGAATATGGCAACTCTGGAGTAGTAGGCAAAAACAATAAATCAACTTCTTTAAAACACGATTCAATTTCATCTTTAATTATTTTCCTAACTTTTTGTGCTTTAGAATAGAATTGATCGTAATACCCAGAAGATAAAACATAGGTACCTAAAATAATTCTCCTTTTCACTTCTTCCCCAAAACCTTCTGTTTTAGTATCAAAATATATTGATTCAAAATCCTTTTTTCTATTGCTAAAACCGTATCTTATACCATCAAACCTAGATAAGTTTGATGCTGCTTCAGCGGTTGATAGAACATAATATACCGATACAGCATATTTAAGACTTTCCATATCAAACTCAACTATCTCAAAACCCTTATTTTTTAAAAAATCAATACTACTCAAATAATAATCAACTACTTCATTATTGATATTTTCTTGATTTTGTATATTAAATGGTAATCCAATTTTTAGTTTTTGAACATTATCATCATCATATGAAAAATTATCAACAGATATATTAGAAGAGGTAGAATCGTTTAAATCAAAACCTGAAATCGAACGATATAAATCAACCATATCTTCAATTGATTTAGAAAAAATCCCAATCTGATCAAAGGACGAAGCAAAAGCAGTTAACCCGTATCTTGAAACTCTACCGTAGGTAGGTTTCAAACCATAAATACCACAAAAAGAAGCTGGCTGCCTAACAGACCCTCCCGTATCACTTCCTAATGCAACATCGACCAGTCCTGATGCTACAGCCACTGCAGACCCTCCGCTCGAGCCTCCTGCAACAACATCATCACCGAAAATATTTTTAGTTGGCCCATGAATTGAATATTCTGTTGATGAACCCATAGCAAATTCATCCATATTTGTCGTGCAAACAATTAGACCGCCATCATTTTCAATTCTTTCTACAACTGTTGCACTGTATGGAGCCGAATAATTATTTAGAATATGAGAGCCACAACTCATTTTAACACCTTTAATATTAATATTATCTTTAATACCAATGGTCTTGCCATATAAGTTGCCTAATTTTTGAGAATCTGTAAAGTTGTTTAATTTTTCTAAAGCAGTATTACTCAAATTTTCAACAATACAATTTAGTCTAGAATTACTAATAACTGATTGATTAAATGAATCAATCTTTTCTTGAATGTTTTTAGACATTGAAATTATTTTTGGTCACTACTATCTGCAGTTTTTTCAATTTCATCTTTAATCTCGCTCTTTGCTCTTTTAAATTCATTCATTGCTTTGCCTAAGCCTCTTGCGAGTTCAGGAATTTTTTTACCTCCAAACAAAACCACTACAACCAAAGCAATAACTAATATTTCTTGCCACCCTGGCATAAAACCTCCTTTGTTTATCTAAAATATCTTAAAAAATACCACGACATAAAAATGCCAAAAATACTTAAAACTCCAACTTCAAATGTAAAATTAAATCCCAAACTTAATAATCCCAAATCAATTTGAAAATCTTTGGGAATACCAATCTCATATGTAGTGTTAACAAAAAATTCTCTAACTATAGTATCCTTAGGTAAAATATAAAAGAATATTTTTTGAATCAAACTACCAAGAATACACCCACAAAACGTAATAAATACAATTACTTTTAATGATCTATTTTTTGTTGACATTAAAAGTCTAAGATTGATTTAAAAATATTAAGACCATCATCAGAACCTAAGATGGGGTCTGAAGCTCTCTCAGGGTGAGGCATCATGCCTAATACATTCTTATTTTCATTAAAGATGCCTGCAATATCAGATACAGAGCCATTTAAATTTTGAGAATGATATCTAAATGCTATTTGATTATTATCCTCTAATCTACGAACAAGTTCCAAATCTGCAAGATAATTACCTTGTCTATGAGCAATTGGCATTGATATCAACTCGCCTTTTTTATATAAATGAGTAAAAGCAGATTCGTTGTTAACAACATCAAGACAAATCATCTTACTAAGAAATTTGATATTTTTATTGATTATTAGAGCGCCTGGCAATAAGTCACACTCAATCAGTATTTGAAAACCATTACATATTCCAATTATTTTTTTGCCTTTTTTTGATTCAGCAACAATGCTTTTCATAATTGGTGAAAATCTAGCAATAGCTCCAGCCCTCAAGTAGTCTCCGTAAGAGAAACCACCAGGGATAACTATTACATCATACAAGCTTAAATCACTATCTTTGTGCCAGACAAAGTCAACTTTAACATTTCCGATTGAATTTATTACGTAAAATGCATCATGATCGCAATTAGATCCTGGAAAAACTATAATAGCTACTTTTTTCATTCCTCATCCAATATATCATAGGAATATTGCTCTGTATTAGGGTTAGCGAGCAATTTCTTACATGATTGTTCAGTGAGCTCCACAACTTGTTCTTTCGATAATTTCGAATCAAATTTCATTTCAATAAACTTACCTATTGAAACATCATGAATATTTGACAAGCCCATTGAATTTAAAGCTCCACCTACTGTCTTACCCTGGGGGTCTAAAATACCATCCTTATAAGTTATGTATATTTTTGCTTTCAACTATATCTCCTATGTAATGTTAAGATTTTTAAGATTTTCTGCTATTCGTAGCTGCACATCACCTAAACTCTCCTTAAAATCTTCGCCAGTCAACTTTTTATACAGAAGAATATATTGCTCAGATAAGTAGGTCCTAATTTCATCTGATAATTCAGGAGGTGTTCCTTCGCCTTTAAAATCATGCTCAATTAACCACTGTCTAATATTTTCTTTATCCAACATTTTTTGACTTTGGCCAGAATTAAACAACTCTTCATATCCCTCTTTCACCCAATACCTACTTGAGTCAGGAGTATGTATTTCATCGATAACAATTAACTCATTATTGTACATACCAAATTCATATTTTGTATCGACCAGTATCAAGCCTTGTTTGCTTGCCCATTTTTGACCAGCTTCAAATAACTGTAATGCATATTTTTCTGCTAATTCATAAGTAGCTTTATCAACTAGATTTGTTTTTATTATTTCCTCTTTAGATATTGGCTGATCATGCAACCCATAGTCTTCTTTTGTTGTAGGGGTTATAATAGGAGCATCAAACTTTTGATCTTTTTTTAAATTTTTAGGCATTGGGAATCCATATTGATCGCCCTTCCCATCACAGTAATCTCTCCACAAACTACCTGTTATATATCCTCTAACTATAATTTCGACAGGTAATGTTTTAGCCTTCTTAACGATTAAAACTTGTGGATCTGGAGTTGAGATAATATGATTGGGCACTATATCTTTTGTCTTGTCAAACCAAAAATTTGCAATTTCAGTCAATATTTGACCCTTAAATGGAATTGTACCTAACACATGGTCAAATGCTGAAACTCTATCAGATGTCACCATACAAATTTTATCTTCGAAATGAAAGTTATCTCTAACTTTACCACGATATT
>CEVE01018864.1_pt1 | contig 12591 bp, 8 predicted proteins | sample 356431 | NCBI WGS metagenome assembly CEVE01 (sample SAMEA2622764, study PRJEB7988) | marine metagenome | isolation source: saline water (ENVO:00002010), including
GAATGCAGAGAACTATAATCCTGAAGCGACTATTGATGATGGGTCTTGTTTAGCTGTAGCTCCATTAGGATTTGAGTTTAACCAATCAACTCTTCAAGCTTTTTATTTTGTAGTTGATGCAACATTCGAAGGTGAACCTCTTGAAATTGGAGAAGACTGGATTGCAGCGTTTAATGGAGATGTATGTGTTGGTTCTAGATTATGGGGGGGATCTTTTACAGATATTCCAGCTATGGGAGATGATGGAGCTGACTATACTGAGGGCTATTTAACTACAGGAATTACTCCAGATTTTAAAGTTTTTGATGCCTCTTCTGGTGAAATTTATGATGTAAATGTAATCTCTCAAGAAAGTTTATCTTGGTCCAATAACGGTTTTTACTACATAGATGAATTTAATGGTGTGTTAATTAGCACTATCTCATACACTTTAGATTTGCATTTTGGTGCAAATTTAGTAAGCTTTTATGCACTACCTGAAGATGCTTCATTATCGAATATGATGTCCTCTGTTGAAGGTATTGTAACAGGAGTAATTGGAGAAGGTGTTGCAGCAAGTCCAAATCCAGTTCTAGGCTGGGTAGGAAGTTTAAGTGAAATTAATCCTTCATCAGGTTACTGGATAAAACTCGATACAGGGGCTGATCTTTTAATAGAGGACGCATCATATGTTGATCCTAGTCTAGATTATAATCTCCATTTTGGTGCAAACCTAATATCTTTCCCATCAGATCAAGAAGTAGCATTGGGAGATGCTTTACAAGGTGATTTTGTTTCAAATATAACTGGTATAATTGGAGAAGGTGTTGCAGCAAGTCCAAATCCAGTTCTGGGTTGGGTAGGTAGTTTGAGTGAATTTAAAGGAGGTAAAGGGTACTGGATGAAGGTTGATGAAGCGATTAATTTTTCATTTAATATTGGGAATAGCAGATCAGTTAATGAGTCTAATTACCTAAATCAGTCTGATTTTCAGTTTAACCAGTCAACCCAACAAGCTTTCTATTTTATTGGTGGAATATCATTACCTGAAAGTATAAGTAATGAAGATTGGTTGCTTGCATATAACGATAATATTTTAGTTGGTTCAAGGCAATGGAATGGCGAATATACTGATATTCCAGTTATGGGTAATGATGGAGAACTATATTCTTCAGGTTATTGTGAGAATGGAGATATCCCTTCTATAAAATTGTACAAAGCATCTACAGGAGAAATTATTGACCTGGAAGGAGATATCCCTATTTGGAAGAATAATGAATTATATACATTAGAAAGATTAAGTCCTAATAATTTAAGCAACGAGTTACCTTCGCAAATAACACTCAGTCAAAATTACCCAAACCCCTTTAATCCAATTACGACAATTGATTTCAATTTAACTGAAAGTGGTAATGTTAATTTGTCTATTTATGATATAAATGGAAAATTAGTTAAAGAATTAGTTAATGAAGATACAAGTGAGGGATTGTATAGTGTAACTTGGGATGGAACAAATCAAAATGGAATAAATGTTAGTTCTGGAACTTATTTTGGAAAACTTATTTCTGGAGAAAGTCATCAACAAATTAAATTATTATTAATTAAATAATTATATTTTTTTACGTTGAGCCTTTCTTTCTTCTCTGCCTTCAGGATTAGGTTCAGGTATAGCCTTTAAAAGAGTTTTGGTATATTCATCTTTAGGATTAGAGAAAATTTCATTTGTACCATTTATCTCAACTAAATTGCCAAGATACATTACTCCAACACGATTTGATATATGCTTAACAACTGATAAATCATGTGCAATAAATATAATTGAAAGATTAAACTCTTCTTGTAAATCCATCATTAAATTAATAATCTGTGCTTGAATAGATACATCAAGTGCTGATACCGGTTCGTCTGCAATTATAATTCGGGGGTCAGTTGCAAGTGATCTTGCAATACCTATTCTTTGACGTTGTCCTCCAGAAAACTCGTGAGGGTACCTTCCTGATTGCTCTGGAGTTAAGCCAACTTTATTTAATAACCAGTCCACTTTTTCTTTTTTTTCTTTTTTACTAAGATTGGTGTTGATGTCTAAAGGTTCTTGAATTATATCTCTTACAAGCATTCTTGGATTTAAAGAAGAGTATGGATCTTGAAAAATCATTTGAATATCTGTTCTAAAAGATTTCATATCTTTTTTTGATAAGGATAGTAATTCAGTAAACTCTCCACATCTATCAATTGAGATTTCTCCATTTATCTTTACATCTGGTGCAGTAAGTTTTAAAACATTTAAAATAGCCTTACCGAGTGTAGATTTACCACTTCCAGACTCTCCTACAATACCTAAAGTTTCACCTTCAGTTAAATCAAAACTAACATTTTTTACTGCATGTACTGCTCCTATCGTTCTTTGAAAAATTCCTCCAGATATGGGGAAGTCTACAGATAAATCTCTTACCTTTAATATAGTTTTATCTCTAGTCATTTTAATAATTTAGGGTTAACTCTTGCATAATGATTTTTACCAACTTCAATTAAATCTGGTTCTTTTTTGTCACCAGCACACGCACAATCTTTTGGGTCAAATCTTGAACATAATTTACATCCATCACCAAGTTCTAAAATTGATGGCACCATACCTTTAAGAGCTTTTAGTCTTTTTTCTTTAATATCCATTTTAGGAATCGATTCCATTAGTGCTTTTGTATATGGGTGAATAGGATTTCTAAACAATTCATTTATTTCCGCAATTTCTTGAATTACACCACCATACATTACAATAACTCTATCACATGTTTCTGCAACTACCGCTAAATCGTGAGTTATAAGAAGTATTGCTGCATCTTTTCTCTTATCTTTTAATTCCATCATTAGATCAAGTATTTGGGCTTGTATGGTGACATCAAGTGCTGTGGTAGGTTCATCAGCAATAAGTAAAGCAGGGTTGCATTGAAGAGCCATTGCAATCATAATTCTTTGTCTCATTCCACCTGAGAATTGGTGAGGATAATCTCTTATTCTCCTTTCAGGTTCAGGGATACCCACAGCTTTTAACATTTCTATACTTTTTACAGTTGCTTCTTCTTTGCTTAAACCTTCATGTTTCATAAGAATTTCGTTCATTTGACGTTCAATTCTTACAACTGGATTTAGTGAGGTCATGGGCTCTTGAAATATCATTGCAATATCTTTCCCACGATACTCTCTCATTTCTTCATAACTTAAATCTAATAAATTAATACCATTATATTCAACAGATCCACTCACTACCTCTCCTGGAGGGTTTGGAATTAATCGATTAATTGATAAAGAAGTTACAGATTTGCCGCTTCCAGATTCTCCAACAATACCCAAGACTTCACCTTTTAATATATCAAAAGAAACATCATTGACTGCTTTTACAGTTCCGGCTTCCGTATGGAAAAATGTTTTTAAATTTTTTATTTCAATTAATTTTTCCATTACCTCAACCTTGAATATACTCGGGGGTCAAATGCTTCTCTAATAGCCTCACTTATAAATGTAATCATAAAGATTGTCAATGTAAGGGCTATAACAGGAAAGATCAATAAATGATAGTTGTCTAAATTTTCTGAACCTTGCTTAAGTAAAGCACCCCAACTAGATGCGGGAGGTTGTAAACCATAGCCTAAAAAGTCTAGGCTAACTAAAACAAAAATATCACCAATAATTGCAAATGGAGCAAATGTGATTATTGGTGTTAAAGAATTAGGAAGAATATGTTTAAACATTATTTTCCAATTTGATTGTCCCATTGATACAGCTGCAGATACATAATCTTTAGGTTTTTCTCTAAAGAATTCACCTCTTATGTACATAGTAATGCCGAGCCATCCTTTTAACAGTACAGATAATAATGCTAGCAAGTATATCCCAGGCTTCATAAAACCTGCAAGAATCATAAGTACAAACAAGAATGGTATAGAACTAAAAATCTCAATTAATCTTACTCCCAAAAGGTCCAATGTACCCCCAAAATATCCCAAACAAGCACCTATGATTATTCCAATAATATAGCCTAATGTCGAAACGATAAGAGCAAATGTTATACTAATTTTATATCCATCCACTAATCTTGCAAATACATCCCTTCCACTTGATTCGGTTCCTGCGATATGTCGTAATGATTCTCCAGGCTTTGTAGGTGGGTTATATGTGTCATATATACCGTTACGATTTTCATCAACAAAAATCTCTCCTTCATCCCATTCTCCATTTCCATTACTATCGGTAAAATTTTCATCTAATTGATCACTTAAATCTTCATGTGGATGATACTTATATATAGGCATTATAATAAAATTTTCTGAATCATCTTTTAAACTTTTATCAAGCAATCTAAAATCAACAATTGCACTACCATTTTGTTGTTTAAAAGTTTCTGAACTATACCGAGCTTCTTTTATGCCAGGGATAAAACTAAAAAAATCTCGTACAGCAGGAAAAAAATATTTTTTTTCATCAACAAAATTCTCTGCTATTTCATCATATTCTCCATTTCCATTTAAATCTAAAAACTCTTCTCCAAAATCATACTGGGCATTATTATTAGAATCTGTAAAATCTTCAGCAGAATCCCACGTGCCATTACCATTAATATCTTCAAAGTCTTCCCCTAAATCATAAGAATTATTGCCATAATAAATTATTAGAGGCTTATTATTCATCCATAATGGCCCAATAAGGGAAGCTATATATAAAACAGCTAGTATAATTAAAGAGTAATACCCTCGTTTAATAGATTTAAATCTTTTGATCCTTTTTTGAAAAATTGATTCACTATGCAAACTAATCTTTTCTTTATTTGGCCTAAAATAAACAAAAATATTTTTTATGTAAAATAAGGGAACAATAAAAATTATAAATGGAGCTATTTTTATAAAGTAGTTAAAAAAATTAAAACTTATCATTGATAGAACAATCAATGTGAAAATAAAAATAATAATGTTTAAGCTATTTTTTTTCATTATTTAAACCTAATTCTTGGATCAATTGCAGCATAGCAAATATCAGAAATTAAGTTGCCAATTAACCGTATTACAGTTCCAATTACTAGGAATCCTAAAAATATACCAAAATCTCTATTTTGAATAGATTTGAATCCTAACATTCCTATGCCATCGATCCCAAAGACTTTTTCAATTAAATAAGAGCCTGCTAAGAATACTCCGATTAATCCACCAATTCCAGTAGCTAGGGGAATTAAAGAATTTCTTACAGCATGTTTAAATATTACTGTTTTTTCTGTTAATCCTTTTGCAAATGCTGTTCTAACATAATCCTGGCTCATATTTTCCATTAAAGAGTTTTTCATTAAAACTGTTAAAGTTGCAAAGGATCCTAACATGTAACATATAGTTGGTAAAAAAGCGTGTTTTAACTGTCCAACAATTTTTCCCCACAAAGATAAAGCTTCCCAATTTTCAGGGCGCCATCCTCTACTTGGGAATATAGGTTCAGCAAAAAAATTAGTTGTTGAAAAAATCCAAATCATTAAAACACCAAAAGCATAAGCAGGTATAGAATATCCAATGAAAACAAGACCACTAGATGCCATATCAAATTTACTTCCATGTCGTAATGCTTTAATAATTCCCAGTGGTATGCAAACTAAATATGACAGAATAAATCCAGTTATTCCAAAGAAAGAAGATATGTGTAGTCTTTCCCAAATTAATTTTGAAACACTTTCTCCTTGATTAGATTCTCCTAAGTATCCAGTAAAAATACCTTGGTGTTTTTGTAAAGATAATTCTATATAATTATCTTTTATTTTTTTAGCTGTCCAATCTGATTTTGTCCAATGATTTTTAAAATCCTGTTCAAGTAATAATTCATCTTTATCTTCTAAGGATAAGCTCACATGATAATCATCAATTTTTTTAACAGTCCATTTTGATTCTACCCAAAATGATTTTTCTTGATTACCTAAATCTTCGAGTTTTGGAATTAATTTGTAATTTTCATATTCAATGCTCGTACACTCTATGCTTTCATAAATATTTAAATTTTCATCTACTACAATATATTTTTGTAATATAATGGGACTATCTTCTGTACCTAAATTCTTTACTGTATATAAATATGGTTCCCATATTCTAATTTTTTCTATGAAACCAATAGCATCAAAGTTGACATCATCAATATTAAAGAAATCATTTAATGGAAAATCTGTTCCTTCAATACTTTCATATATAGCTAACTTGGAGTTCTCCATAACCGGCATAATGTATTTTTGTAAAGATATAGGTACATTTTGATCATTTATTTCTTCAAGATTTCTTATTGTATACTTGTATGGCTGGTTAAGTTCATGTTTTGCTATATATTGGATTTCTTTTGCAGCAAATCCAAGCCATATCAAATATCTATGCAGCATAGGTTTATCTAATCCATACTCTCTTTTTAATTGCTTGATAACTTCTTCATCAATTTCACCAGGAGGCTTATCGTCCATACCTCCGCTTGAAACCTCACCACTTTGAACGTTTGCTTGCTTAATTCTTTTTATTTCTTGATCAAATGGTCCATCAGGAGTAATGTTCAAAATCCAAAATACTAGTAAAGTTGTCCCAAAAAAAGTTGGGACGATAAGTAATAGTCTTCGAATTATATAGGTTATCATATATTATAAAAATCTACTTAAGGCTTTAAATTCCAATAATCAACAATTTCTTTTTCTTTGGAGAGTTTGGTTTTATTAATTCTAGCTTCATCTAGATTTCTCTCTTTATTTGAATCAACCCACCACATACTTATAGGGCTCCTCCAATCACCTACATAGCTAACACCTTTATCTGGAATTCCAAATTTATTCCAGTATAACATTCTTGCACCATAAGGAGAAGTCCACCCCATTGCATAGTGATACGAATTTACTGCTATGCTATCAATTTTATGCGCAATAGGAATTCTCTTTTTAGGGCTCCACTCTGCATTGTATTCATCTATTAGTTTATCTAATTCTGGAATTGACATAGATGTTATATTAGTAACTTCTACATCATTAGCATATTTGCTATGCATCATACCTTCGGGGCTTGGGAAAAACCCACCCGTCCATCCTTGCGAAGTAACTTCAAAGTTTTTCTTCATAGTAGCAGAAAAAGCTCCATTACCATCCATTTGATTAAACGTCATTTTAATACCAATATTACTTAGGTCTTGCTGAAAAGAAGAGTATATTCTATCTTCACCAGTAGCTATTAAAAATTCAAATTCAAATGGGAATCCATTTTTAGATAGCCATGTTTCTCCAGGCTCCATTTTCCATCCCGCTTCATTTAGTAATTTAAGCGCTTTCGTTGGATTATATTCAGTGTATGGGTTTTTTGGGTTTGCATATGGAGTTCCAAAAAAGAAAGTATTCAATTGAGTATATTCATTAAAAAATAAACGTTTATTTAATTTTTCAACGTCAAAAAGATGTGCAAATGCTTTTCTAACTCTTATATCATCCCATGGTTCTTGACGAGTATTAAATACAATACCAGAGGGTCCCTTTGGTAAAGAATTGAAAATCTTTATCTTTTGAACCCAACCCATTTCTATTTCATTTGAGTTTTCATCATTAAATCTTTCAACCCACCACTGTGCACGTGACCAAGGATATATATCATAATCACCATTAAAAAAGCTCACAACTTGTTGATTTTCATCTTCAATGAAAATAAATTTAATCTCATCAAAATTATAGTAGCCTTGATTTCTTTTATAATCTTTCGCCCAGTAATTCTCCCTTCGTTTGAAAACAATATATCCATCTGAGCCACTTTTTGAATTTTCCTTGTCATATTGATAAGGGCCTGATACAGGCATGAAAGAAAAGTTGTATTTATCTATGTACCCTGCTCCATCAATCTTATTCAAGTATAAGCTAGGCATTGGAGTAAAACCAGCCGCATATCTAAAAGTTCTCCAATCTTTCTTTTTAGATTTTATTCTTACAATATATTTAGATTCAGCAACAGGTATTTCAAATAAGTCATCATATATTTTACTTACATTAGGATCTTTATGGCCTGGATCTACGAGAAGTTTAAAATATGCTACCACATCATTGGCCGTTATTTCATTACCATCTGACCATCTTGCATTTGGATCAATTCTAAATCTGTAAGTAAGCGAGTCTGACTCCATTTTCCAATGGGTTGCTAAATTGGGTTTCCATTCTAAATTTTCATAATCAAATGTTAGCAGTGATTCGTATTGTATTCCTGCCATTAATCCATTGATTTGACTTCTACTGTCTTTCCCAATATCTCTGAATGTTTTTGGATATTCAGCGCCCCCTAACATAGTCAAAGTGCCCCCTTTTACTGCTTTTGAATCTCCAGACTCTATATTTGTATTAGTTTCCCAATCTAGAGAACGTGATATGTCGTTAAATCCAATACCGCCATCTTTAGGGGATACTTTTAATAAAGGATCTTTAAATTCATCTTTAGGAGCAAATGTGAATCCATTTGCTAAATTAAGTAAAGTAAAAGCATAAACTATTAAGTAAAATTTTATATAATCATTTTGCATAAATACCTCTATAAAATGTTTTTTGAATAGTTCTAACTTAGCGATTTATTAGTAATTCTAGAAATATTAAAAACAAATAGTCTAAATATGTATTTTATGTATATATTTTTATTAATATTCGGAGAAAAAAATGAAAGATTTAAATTCAGTACTTAGTTCAATTGACATATCCGCAGATTGGATAGGATTACGTGAGGTATGTGAGAATAAAACATTTAGATACATAAGAGATATGAATCCGCAGTCTAATACCCGAAGTAGTTCGCATGGTATCATGGTTGAAGTATTATCAAATGGGCAATTTGGCTATTCTGCGACATCAGATACAAGTAATTCTGGAATAAATCGAGCAGCCAAAAGTGCGTTAGACAATGCTAATGCGGGTTCTAAAAATAATATATTCAATTTTGACCCAAGCGTTAGACCTAAAGCGGTTGGAACATACAAATCTCCTTTTATTAAAAAAGCATCTTCACTATCCCCTGGGCAAATTAATGAAATGCTTCTAAAATCAAATAAATTTTTAACGAGTAATGATAAAGTTGTATCAGCTTCATCTATGGCTATGATGGTTGAAACTGAGTTTAATTATGTTTGTACGAATGGAAGTAATGCAAACCAGAAATTTTTAATTTTAATTACAGATCAAGCTGTAAATGTTAAAGACGGCGATGTGTTTCAAACCAGGTCGATGGGAAGAATGGGTCATCAAATGGGCATGGAAGCACTTGATGAAAATGTCGTAATGGCAAATTGCGAAAAAGTATTGTCAGAGGCTATAGAGCTTTTAAGCGCAGAGGAGTGTCCTACAGGTAATATGGATATAGTGATAGCTCCCAGTCAAATGGTTCTTCAAATTCATGAAAGTATTGGGCATGCATTGGAAATTGATAGGATACTTGGAGACGAAAGAAATTATGCGGGGTGGAGCTTTGTAAGACTAGAAGATTTTGGAAAGTTAAAATATGGCTCAGATATAATGAATGTAACATTTGACCCTACAGTTTCCAATGAAATGGCTTCATATATGTTTGATGATGGAGGGATGAAGGCTAGTAAAGAATATCTCATTAAAGATGGAACACTAATTCGTGGCTTGGGTGGGATGGAGAGTCAAGCTCGCTCAAATACTCCAGCTGTAGCTAACTTCAGAGCATCATCTTGGAATAGAGCTCCAATCGATAGAATGGCTAACTTAAATTTAGAGCCTGGTGACTCAAGTTTTGAGGATATGATTTCGAGTGTTGAAAAAGGAGTTTATGTTGAAACTAATAAATCATGGTCAATTGACGATTATCGTAATAAGTTTCAATTTGGTACTGAATATGGGAAATTAATTGAAAATGGGAAGTTAACTAAGACCATAAAAAATCCGAATTATAGAGGAGTAACAACTCCATTTTGGAATAGTTTAAAAATGGTTGGTGATGAATCAACTTTTGAAGTTTTTGGAACTCCTAATTGTGGTAAAGGAGAGCCCAATCAAGTTATTAGAGTAGGTCATGCTACTCCAGCTTGTTTATTTGAAAATATAGAAGTTTTTGGAGGAGTTTAGTAATGGAGAACGCATTTAAAAAAATATCAAACAAACTTTTTTCATCCTTAAATAGAGATGAGGTTTTAATGCTATCTATATCAGGTGAAAACAGCGATTTTTGTAGATTCAACCAGTCAAAAGTACGACAGATAGGTGAGGTATTAGATTCAAGATTATCGCTCTCGCTTATAAATGATAAAAGAATATGTCATGGCTCCATTACTCTTAGTCGAGATTTAGAAAATGATATAAAATTAGCAGAAAACGAGTTAGATAGATTAAAGTTAGAAGTAACTCAACTTCCAAAAGATCCATTTTTAGTTATGCCATCACCATCCGATTCATTATCTGAAAAAAATCATGGAGACCTTCTTCATTCTAGTCACGTTGTTGATGCAATCACTCCGATCATTAAAAATGTTGATCTTGCAGGAATATGGGCGTCAGGTAATATTTTCCGAGGCTGTTCTAATTCAATGGGTTTAATGCACTGGTTTGAAACTGATACGTTCTCTTTTGATTTTTCCTTAATAACTAAAGAAGAAAGAATGGTCAAAGGTACGTTTGCAGGCAATAATTGGGATCAATTACGATATGAATCTTACATGGAAAACTCTATAGAGAAGTTGAAGTTATTAGAAAGAAATTCTGTAAAAATTGAGCCTGGAAACTATAGAACATATATTGCTCCTGCTGGAGTATCTGATTTGATTGATATGCTCTCTTGGAATGGGGTAAGTGAATCATCTATACAACAAGGGCAAAGTGCATTGATAAAACTTAAAAATAAAGATAGACTTTCAAGTTGTTTTTCTCTTGAGGAAAACTTTTCAAGTGGTTTTGTTCCTCGTTTCAATGGAGTTGGAGAGGTTTCTCCGAAAGTTTTAAACATTATTGACAATGGTATACTTAGAAATACTTTGATAAGTTCAAGGACAGCAAAAGAGTATGGTGTTAATAGTAATTATGCTGATGATGGAGAGTATTTAAGGTCACCAAAAATGGCAGCAGGAGATTTGGATGAAACAGATATTTTAAAAAGTTTAGATAAAGGATTATATCTTAGTAATCTACATTATTTAAACTGGAGCGATAATCTTGGAGGTAGAGTTACTGGAATGACTCGTTATGCTTGCTTTTGGGTCGAAAATGGTGAATTTGTTGCTCCAATAGAGAATATGAGATTTGATGATAGTATTTATAATTTCTTTGGACAAAATCTTGAATCAGTAGGTTCTCAATTAGAATTTATTCCTTCAGTGGGTTCATATAGTTCTCGATCTATTGGCGGAAATATGTGCCCAGGTATACTTCTAGATTCATTTAAGCTTACATTGTAATCTTGAAACAATTTGATTTTAAGAAAGAGTATCTAAGTTTTTTGCCAGCTTTTCTACTTTTTTCTTTAATGCTAGTTTATCTACTCCCTTCAAGTCAATGTATATCTGTTATATATTATGATTTTGAATGTGTATTTTGTGGAGGCACTAGATCATTTAAATATTTTCATCAATTAAATTGGGTATCTTCATTTAGTTTGAACCCACTTGTTTTTACTACTTTATTATTTTTTTGGATCATAGGTTTTTTTGCATTGACATCTAGATATAACCGTTATATTAGTCAAATTTATAATTGGCTTTATAGTTTTGTCATTAAAAATTTTTATATATTACTAATATTATTTATTATCTTTTATACAATTCAAACATTCTTTAGAATGTTTTTCAACTAAAAGGAGAAAATATGTCAGATAACAATGTAGCTGAAAATGAAATAAAAAAGCCAAAAGGTTTATCAATAGCAGGTATGGTTCTTGGTATAGTTGCACTAGTATTTGCTTTAGCAACATGTACTGCGAGTATTGGATTAATAGTTGGTATAGTTGGTGTGATTTTATCTGCAGTTGCTATGAAAAAATGTAGTTCTGGAGCAGCAGATGGTAAAGGTATGGCTATAGCTGGATTAACTACAAGCATAGTTGCAATATGTTATTCTATTTATGCTATTACAGTCATTGTTGCAGTAACTAATGAGTTAGAGGAAGCTGTAGATCAATTCGAAAAAGACATGGATAAAATTGAAAAAGAGTATGATGAAAATATGAAACAATTGGAAAAGGATTTAGAGGACGCATTTGACTTTAATTATTAATTGTATGTAAATCATATGTGTCCATATTTATTTATGGATGCATATGATTTAACTAATGCCTGCTGGACCAGCTAAATTATTTAAATCTATTCCAAGCTTTTTGCACGCTTTATTCCAAATCATTTCATCAGGAGTGCCAAATATTATTTGTTTTTGGGCAGGAAGTACTAACCAATCTCCTCGTTTCAATTCTTCTTCAAGTTGACCAGGTCCCCATCCAGAATATCCTAAAGCAAAACGATAATTTAAAGGTCCTTTTCCTTCTAAAATGTCATTAATGATATCTAAGTTGGAAGTTAGAGAGATTTTACTTGAAACTGTTTGAGTCCCTTTTGTTTTATATCCTTTTTCGTGTATTACAAAACCTTTATTTATAT
>CEVE01135923.1_pt1 | contig 12545 bp, 9 predicted proteins | sample 356431 | NCBI WGS metagenome assembly CEVE01 (sample SAMEA2622764, study PRJEB7988) | marine metagenome | isolation source: saline water (ENVO:00002010), including
ATGGATGCACATAAAATTGATAGTAGAGGAATTTTTGCCAGAGGAAGAATGAATGATGCTAAAGAGGGCGTTCAATCATTTTTAGATAAAAGACCTGCGGAGTTTAGTGATAGTGTCAAAAATGATATGCCTGAATATTATCCTTGGTGGGATGAAGAACAATATTCTTAATTCGGTGATTTTATTTTCCAAATATTAGTTTTTAAGCTTAAGACTAATATAAAAATAATTCCTATTGTAGATGTAACTAAAATATTGGTTTGGAGACTGTATTTTTCAATTATATTTCCTGAAACTATTGCTCCAATTGGACCTGATGCCATAAATGCTAATGTATAAACTGAGAGCATTCTGCCTCTGTGACTCTCAACAGCAAAAGTTTGCGTTATTGTTCTTCCCATTGCTATAACAACACCTGCACCGCAGCCCCATGTAAAAATGACTAGACAAAAAATGTAAAAAGGCATTTCAAAATACAGTGATCCTAGAATGGGTAGTCCACTAGTCATAGCAACCATTAAAGCAGTTCCCCAGCGCTTTATATTTTTCTTAACAGCCAGAATACTATTTGACGATAATGTTCCCATCCAAAAACAAGCTGATACAATTGCAAAGCCAGTTGATCCAAATCCATATCTCTCCGTTGTAATGTATGGAAGTGTAACAAGATTATTTCCCATAAAACATAATCCAACCATTATCATTGATAAAGAAACAGGAAAGATTTCCCTAGAGTTTTTAACTTCAATGAAAGCCTCAATCATTTCATTTTTAATTTTACTTAACTTAAATGGCTCTTTCTTAAATGTTGGTTTGGGTAGCTTTATTGAGAAATAAGCACCTACTATTAAAGAAAAACTTTGAGCAATAATTAAAGGAATAACCCCTAAATTATCTGCTAATCCGCCAACAGACATTCCAATAAGTTGAAAACTAAATTGTGTAATCATTGCAATTGTAACAGTTCTTTGAATCTCACCTTGTGAAATTGAAGTTAAAAGAGATTCTCTTGATGGTAATGCAAATGCTGAAGCGCATCCCATAATTAAACCATAAAAAATCATTAGCTCATAACTTAAGAAATTAAAATAAATTGCAAATAAAATTAAAAATAATGGTGCTGTAGCCATTAAATGAACAAAGCAAAGTAAAATTCTTGTATCTGTTCTATCGGCTATTGTCCCACCAAGAACTATAAGAAAAATAGATGGTGCTAATAATGAAACTTGCGCAAGACCATAATTTGAAGGGGAAACTTCAAGTATTAATATTAAAATTGTAGGAAATAAAACCATTTGTAGACCTTGGGAGAGATACCAAGATGCTTGCCCGACCATATAAAAGAAAAGATTATTGAATGGTGAGGTTTTTAAAGATGATTGTTTCATAGAAATAACTAAATTCTTTTTTTGGCTTCGCTAAAAACTCTATTTATCATCGCAGTTAAACCATTTGATCTTTGTTGTGAAATATTTTCCTCTAGATTTAATTTTTTAAGTTCACTCATTGGATCTATTTCTAAAATCTCTGAAGGTGTTTTTTCTGAAAATAAAGCGAAGATTATAGCTATTAAACCCTTCACGATAAATGCATCAGAGTCACCCGTAAACTTTAAAAGAGTTTTTCCTTGTTTATCGATTTCTTCAACAACAAGCCAAACTTGACTTGCACATCCCTCCACTTTGTTATGATCATTATAATCAATACTTTTTATGGCAATTAAAGAATTGCCCATATCAATAATATATTTATATTTATCTTCCCAATTATCGAGGAATTGGAAATCGTCTATAATATTATCAAAATTCATTTTTTACTCTTCAGCTATTTTAACTAGCATTTTCCCAAAGTTCTCACCTTTAAATAATTTTAAAAACGCATTAGGTGCAGACTCAATTCCTACATCAATTGTTTCTTTCCATTTCATTTTATCATTTTCAATCCAGTGTTTCATATCATTAAGAAAATTATCAGAAAGATCGTAATGACTAGAAACAACAAAGCCTTGAATTTTTAATGATTTTACAATTGCTGCCATGAGATTATTTGGTCCAGGTCTTGGGGTTTTGTCATTATACTGCTCTATCATTCCACATAATGCTATTCTTCCATTGAGATTCATTGCGCTTAAAGCAGCTTCTAAATGAGAGCCACCTACATTTTCGAAATATACATCAATACCATTTGAACAAGCTGAGTGTATAGATCTTGTTAAATGTTCTGTAGTTTTGTAATTAATTGCTTTATCAATTCCAAGTTCACTTTCTAGGAAATGACATTTTTCATCTGACCCAGCAGTGCCATAAACTTTACAACCTTTTGCTTTAGCAATTTGACATGCTACAGTTCCAACAGCACCTGCAGCAGCTGAGACTAAAACATTTTCACCTTCCTTCAGTTCGCCAATTCTCAATAGACCAACATAAGCAGTCATTCCTGGCATACCAAGAGTGCCAAGGTAGGCTTGTAAGGGCCCTATATCAGGATTAACTTTGCTAAGCATATTGGCTTTGGAAGAAAAATATTCTCTCCAGCCAAAATTGGAGTTTACATAATCTCCTACTTTAAAATCCGAGGAATTTGATTCAATAACAACACCTATGGCTCCACCTTCAAGCGTTTTTCCTACTGCGAAAGGTGGAACGTAGCTTTTTCTATCAATCATTCTTCCTCGCATATATGGATCAACCGACATCCATAAATTTTTAACTAATACCTCATCTTCGTTAATTGAAATGATTTCTTTTTCCACAAGTTCGAAATTCTCACTTTTTGGTTCACCTTCTGGTCTAGAATGTAAATGGATTTCTTTGCTTATAATATTACTCATTTTTCTCTCATTTTATTTATATTTTATATAACCTCTTATGATATATTACATATGGTTAATTAAGATACCAATCTTTAAGTTGTTCAAAGACTTTAAGCAAGGTATGAATTGTTTTTGGATATAAAGAATGAAAATTACTATTGCACAATTAAATAATACTGTTGGTGATATTGATGGCAATATTACTAAAGCTTTAGAGGTAATATCAAGCGAGAAGTCAAAAAATTCTGATTTGATAGTTTTCTCTGAGTTATTTATTTCGGGTTATCCTCCCGAGGATTTAGTTCTAAAAGGCTCTTTTTTAAATGCTTGTTCTGAAGGCCTTGAAAAGCTAGTTAGTTTTTCAAAAGATATTAATACTGGAATTATTATTGGAGCTCCAATCAAAGAAGATGATAAAATTTATAATTGTGCTGTTCTCATTGATAGCGGTAAAATTATTGGTATTAGTAAAAAGAAAAGTTTACCTAATTATAGTGTTTTTGATGAAAAGAGAGTCTTTGACCCAGGGGAAACTACTCAAACATTTGATTTTCGCGGTATTAAAATAGGAATTCCAATTTGTGAAGATATCTGGAAACCTTATGTATGCAATCAATTAAAGAGTGATGGTGCTGATATAATAATTACACCTAATGGTTCTCCATACGATAGATATAAAAGAAATTTAAGAATAGAAACTGCAATTGATAGAGTTAAGGAAAATAATTTACCATTAATCTATGTGAATCAAGTGGGTGGACAGGATGAGCTTGTCTTTGATGGTTCAAGCTTTGTTATTAACTCTGATCAGTCTTTATTTTTAAAATGTTCATCATGGACTGAGGAAATAGTTAACCTAGATTTTAATATTGATGTTGGATTTGAAAATGTTGGTGACAATTATAAGAAAAGTGAAAATGCTAAAGGTGAACTGGAGGATATTTATTCTGCCTTAGTTCTTGGTTTAAAGGACTATGTTGAAAAAAATAATTTTCCTGGAGTTATACTGGGATTATCTGGAGGAATAGACTCTGCATTGTGTGCTGCAATTTCAGTTGATGCTCTTGGATCTGAAAAAGTTAAATGTTTTATGCTTCCATTCAAATATACATCAGAGCAAAGTTTTATTGATGCAACAGAGTGTGCAAAAAATTTAAGTATAGAGCTGGGAAGCTTAGATATTGAAAATTCTTTTAACAGTCTTGAAACAGTTCTCACACCTTTTTTTAATAATCTCCCACCTGATGTTACTGAAGAAAATTTACAGTCCAGAATAAGAGGTACACTCTTAATGGCGTTATCAAATAAAGTTGGTAAAATGGTCGTTACAACTGGTAATAAGTCAGAGGTTTCTGTCGGTTATTCTACGCTCTATGGTGATATGAACGGAGGATATAATCCTATTAAAGATATCTATAAAACAGAGGTCTATGAGCTTTCTAAATGGCGAAATTCCTCAAAAGCTTCAAATTGCTTAGGACCATCAGGTGAAGTTATTCCTTTTTCTATTATCGAGAAAGAGCCTACTGCAGAATTAAGAGAGGATCAGAAAGATCAAGATTCTCTCCCTCCATATGATAAACTAGATGACATCCTTGAAAGTTTAATTGATTATGAAATGAGTATTTCTGAGATAGTAAAAAGAGGGCATGATAAATTATTAGTTAAAAAGATAGAAAATCTTCTATATGTTTCTGAGTATAAAAGAAGACAATCTGCTCCTGGAGTAAAAGTTAGTCAAAAGAATTTCGGTAGAGATCGAAGGTATCCAATCACAAATTTATTCAGAGATAAAAATTGACAAAAAATATAATTACGAGATTTGCTCCCAGCCCCACGGGACTTTTGCATGTTGGTAATATTCGTACAGCGCTATTTAATTATCTCTATGCAATAAAAAATAATGGAAAATTTATTTTAAGAATTGATGATACTGATTCTGAGAGAAGTACTGATGAATTCGCAGAGCAAATTGTATCAGATCTAAAATGGCTTGGAATAAAAATTGATAAAATTTATAAACAATCTGAAAGAATAGATATTTATAGAAAATATTTTAATCAGTTAGTTGAAAAAGGTTTTCTTTATGAGTGTTTTGAAACTCAAGAGGAACTTGATTATAAAAGAAAAAGATTAGTAGCAAGGAGAATGCCTCCTGTTTATGACAGGGCTTCTTTAAACTTATCTGAGGAAGAGAAAAATCAATATATTAGTGAAGGAAGAAAACCTTATTGGAGATTTAAACTCTCAGGAAAAAAGAACATTTTTCATGATTTGGTAAGAGGTGAGGTTTCGGTAGATACATCCGCTCAGTCAGACCCAGTTGTAGTAAGAGAGGATGGAGGTTTCTTATATAATTTACCTAGCGTAATTGATGATATTGAGATGGGAGTTACAAATATTATTCGTGGTGAAGATCATGTAACTAATTCTGGTATTCAAGTCGAAATGTTTACCTCCTTAGGAAAAGATTCACCTATTTTTGGTCACCACCCTCTGCTTGTTGATGAAAATGGCGATCCTTTTTCAAAAAGAAATGCTGCCTTATCTGTAAAAGGTCTTAAAGAAAAAAATTTTGAACCTATGGCAATTAATTCTCTTAATACCTCTATTGGCACTTCAATTGAGATAAATTCCTTTCAGTCATTAAAAGAAATTTCAGAAATTTTAGATTTGAGTAAACTAGGAAGGGCTCCAGGAAGATTTAGTTTAGATCAATTAATAAAATTAAATTCATCACAATTAAGTATTTTAAGTTTTGAGGAAATAAAAAATAGATTAGAAAATCAAAATATAATTGCTAGCAAAACTTTATGGGAAATAGTTAAAAACAACCTAAATTATCTTTCAGAATATAGTAAATGGGATGAAATAATTAACAAGGATATTGAAGTAGAAAACTTAGACTATGAATTTTTAAAGACCGCATCGGATGTCTTACCAGATGAACCATGGGATAATTCAACATGGAATTTGTGGATTGATAAAATAAAAGTTTCTACCGATAGAAAGGGTAGGGATTTGTTTCTTCCATTAAGAAAAGCAATTACTGGATTAGATGATGGTCCTGAGTTAAAAGAGCTTATTTTATTGATAGGTTATGATAAAATCAAAAAGCGTCTTTTAGGAAAATAAAATGACAAAAGAAAAATTATATATTTTTGACACAACATTACGTGATGGTCAGCAAACACAAGGCGTAGATTTTAGTGTACAAGATAAAATAATAATTTCTGAAGCATTAGATAAAATCGGTTTGGATTATATTGAGGGTGGTTGGCCAGGTGCAAATCCAACGGATACAAAGTTTTTTGAGTCACGACCAAAATTAAAAAATTCAAAATTTACAGCTTTTGGTATGACGAAACGAGCTGGTAGATCAGCTGATAATGATCCCCAGCTGAGGGCATTAATTGATAGTGGATCAGATAGTATTTGTTTGGTTGCAAAAACTTGGGACTATCACGTTGATGTGGCGCTTGGAGTTACATTAGATGAAAATTTAAAATCAATTGAAGAGTCTGTCAGGTCTGTCAGTGAAAATAGTATTGAACCTATGATTGACTGCGAGCATTTTTTTGATGGTTTTAAATCTAATAATGATTTTTCATTTTCTTGCATAGAAAGCGCCATCCAATCAGGTGCAAGGTGGGTTGTATTGTGTGACACTAATGGTGGCACTTTACCTGGTGAAGTTTATGAAATTGTTAATCAAGTATGTTCTAGGTTTCCAGGAGAAAAAATAGGAATTCACACACATAACGACACTGAAAATGCCGTTGCTAATTCATTAGCTGCAATTGACGCAGGTGCTAGACAGCTTCAAGGAACTTTAAACGGTTTAGGAGAGAGATGTGGCAATGCTAATCTTATTTCTTTGTTACCAACATTAATTCTTAAAGATATGTATTCAGGTAAATACGATATATCAATATCTAAAGACGAGTTAAAAAATCTTAAAACTATTTCATTACTTCTTGATGATATATTAAACAGACAACCTAACAAGCATCAACCCTATGTTGGTGATAATGCTTTTGCGCATAAGGGTGGTCTTCATGTTTCTGCTGTAATGAAAGATCCTTCAACATATGAGCATGTTAAACCTGAAGATATTGGAAACAATAGAAAAATACTCGTATCTAATCAGGCTGGTAAATCAAATTTATTATCACGTTTATCATCTGTTGGAATTGAAGTTGATGATAAAGATGAGCGTTTGGAGAATTTATTAGAAGTCGTTAAAGAGAAAGAGTTTAATGGATACTCTTATGATGGAGCAGGGGCTTCTTTTGAGCTTTTGGCAAAAAATATCCTAGACAATGTTCCCAATTTTTTCACTGTTGAAGATTATTCAATTTCAATAAGAAAGGAAGATGATACTAAAGAGGTTTCTCTTAATTCTGAGGCTAAAGTTATTTTAAATGTTGATAACAGAAAAATCGAGTCAGTCGGGTTAGGTAATGGTCCTGTAAATGCTCTTGATAAAGCCCTAAGAAGTAATCTAGGAATATTCGATGAATATATTAAAGATTTGGTTTTGGTTGATTATAAAGTAAGAATTTTGAATGGCGGAACAGAGGCAACAACAAGAGTTGTAATTGAATCTAAAGATGGTGAAGGTATAAGTTGGTTTACAGTAGGTGTAAGTGCAAATATTGTAGATGCTTCTCTAAAGGCCTTAATGGATTCAATTCAGTATAAATTAATTAAGGATGGGGCCCCTCAACCTAAGCAGAAATAAATTTTTCGTGCATTGACAATTCCTCAAAATCATCAACAATAAATAAATTACTAAGACTTGAAGATTTAATTGCTTCGTCACCATTAATTCTAATAAATTTATTTTTTTCCATATGATCCAATAGATTCATGAATGGACTCCAAAAATTATTAGTATTTACTAAAAATATCGGCTTTGAATGTTCACCAAGTGCTGCAGTTGATAATACTTCAGTTATTTCATCTAGAGTTCCTATTCCTCCAGGAAGGCATACAAAAATATCAGATAATTCAATCATCTTTTTCTTTCTTTCAAGAATGTTTTTTGTTTTGATTACTTTTTGAGATTTAGAGAAAATAATACCAGGTTCATCAAGATACTCTGGAAAGATAGAAATTATTTTTACACCCTTTTTCTTTGCTGATTTTGCAGCTACCCCCATTAAACCTAAAATTCCACCCCCGTATAAAAGAGAATAATTATGCTTTAATAGAATATCTCCAATATTATTGGCTTCTATTTTATAATCAGAGTCTTTCCCATCCATTGATGCACAAAACAAACAAACTGTTTTCATGCTTATTTATTTGGGTGATTCTAAAATTTTTAAAAACCTTTTATCAAAATTAAATTTTTTTTCTTTTAAATATTCGGGCAGAGCTAATAATGTGGGTATTAAAAATAAAGTTAAAAGGCTAGAAAATCCTAGCCCCCAAATTACAGCAGTAGAAAACGGTACCCACCAAGCTGACATAAGACCACCGAATTCAATGCTTCTTCCAAACCAATCAATCGTAATTTGAAGTGCAACTGGTGTTAAACCAATCATTGTGGTTGTTGTAGTTAAGACTATGGGTCTCAATCTTTGAGCGGCAGAGTGAAGTATTGCATCATTAAGACTTTTTGCATCATTTTTTAATCTATTAAATGTATCAATTAAAACAATTGAGTTATTAACGATAATACCTGCTAACGAGACAATCCCAAGACCACTCATTATAACTGAAAAAACTTGGCCTGTTATTAACAAACCCGTTAAGGCTCCAACCGTTGAAAGCACAACGGTTGATAAAGTTATTGCAGCTTGATAGAAGCTATTAAATTGAGTGAGCAGAATTATAAACATAAGGAAAAGAGCACCAAGCATAGCCCTACCTAAAAATGCAGCAGACTCTTCACCATCTTCATTTGTTCCTGCAAATTTTATCTCAACATCTTTTGAGAAGTTTTGCTCATTAATCCAATTACCAATTTCAACATTTTTATCAAATGGCAGGATTTTCTTACCTGTAATAGGATCTATCATAGTATTAGCTCTTATTTTGAGAATTCTTGCACCATTTGATCTTTCGATTGATGTTACTTTTTGTTGAGGTTCTCTTTTAACAAAATTTGATAGTGGAATAGCTCCATCAGGAGTAGGTATCCTTAATTGATCAAATTGTTCAAGCTGCCTATAGTCCCTTGGAAATCTTACTCTAATATCAACTTCATCCTCTGAATCGTCAGGACGGTATTTATCAACTAAAATACCATTGGTAACGAGTTGAATTATTGAGCCAATAATTGAAACATCAACGCCATATTTTCCTGCAAGCTCTCGATCAACATTTATAATCCATTCAATTCCTGGAAGAGACCTTGTATCATCTACCTCCATAATACCGTCCATTGATTTAAGTTTATTGCTAATTGAATCTGTTACTTTTGTAAGTTGAAGATTATTTGATGAAGTGAGTTCAATCTGAATATCTTTTCCAGACTCAGGCTTTCTTTCAACTTTATATGACTCAACTATAACACCAGGTAATATTGATGTTTTTTCTAAAATTTCTTGTCGAAGAATATCTGCATGCCTTCTTTCATGAACAGGTTTTAACTCTATCATCATCATTGCAATTTCATCACTTCGACTTTCGCCATCGCTCATAATCATTTGTTCAGCAGACGCACCACCTATAAGAGTTGAAGTTGTTTTAATTCCATCTACTGTTCTCACTATATCTTCAACATCAAGAGCAATTCCTAGTTTTTGACTTGGTGATAAATTACCTCTAGCAATTATATGAACTGTCATTTGATTTGTATCTCCTTCAACTGAATAACGAGCTCCAGCATTAAAATTTACATACAAATTGAATAGAATAATAACTATTCCTATCGAGGAAATAACTGTCAATATTGGGGTTTTTATTAATTTTTGTAAAATATCTATATAAACCTTAGTAAATCCAGATAGATTTCTTAAATCAAATTTATCATTTAATTTGGCAATATCTTTTTTTTCAGTTTTACCAAAAATCGATCCCATTACTGGTATAAATATTAAAGCTGAAAAAAGAGATGATACTAATACTAGGCTTACCATAAACGGCATCCATTTCATAAATTGGCCAGAAACACCTGGCCATAAAATTAAAGGAAGGAATGCTGCCAAAGTTGTTGCTGTTGAAGATATAATAGGCCATATCATTCTTTTATAGGATTGGGTATATGCGTCTAATCTATTTAATCCCTCAGCCATTTTTCTATCTGCGTATTCAACCATAACAATTGAACCATCCACTAATAGCCCAACAGAAACTAATAACCCAAACATAACCATCATATTTATATAACCACCTGATAAAGCTAATAATGAAATGGCCATTAAAAAAGAAGTTGGAATTGATATACCTACCATTAAGGCTGAACGAATACCTAGAGCCCCTATAACTAGGATCATTACAGATATAATTGCGTTTGTTACAGCAGCTTGAAGAGATTTTAACATTTCTAAAATGTAATCAGAATTATCGCTTGTAAAATTTATTTCAATATTTTCAGATAGGTTTTCAACATATTCTTCAGCTTCAAGTCTCACTTTTTCATTTATTTCTAAAACATTTTCACCAATTCTTTTTTTTACTTGAAGAGCGACCGCTGGTCTTCCGTTAACTCTTGCAAAGGACTCAGTATCTTTATATGTTTTTCTTATTTCTGCTACATCACCTAGAGTAACTGCTCCATCCCCTGAAGAAAAAATTACTAAATTATAGACATCTTGAGCACTCTCATAAACTGCAGGGACTTTAATTGAAAATTTTCCTTGACCTTTATCAATTGATCCAGCGGCTACTAGTCTATTATTTCCTGTAATAGATCTAATAAGATCCATGAGAGAGATATTATAGTTTTCTAGTTTTGATGGACTTACTAAAATTTCCATCAAATCTTCCCTGTCTCCTGTTACTGGTGCCTCTAGAACGCCAGGGATAGATTCTATTTTTGTTTGCAATCTTTTAGCATGATAAAATAATGTTCTATCCGGAACATCACCTGATAAAGAAACAACTATCGTAGGTAGTTCTGCCATATTAAATTCTAGTACAATTGGCTCTTCTGCATCTTGAGGAAGTTTAGATTTTACCATATCCACTTTTTCTCTAACATCACCCAAGGCTTTATCTTTGTCGAAATTAATATCAAACTCTAATAATACCGACCCAAAACCATTTGAGGCGGAACCATTCATTTCCTCAATGCCTTCAATAGTTTTTAATTGGTTTTCTAAAGGCCTTACAATAAGGCGTTCCGAATCTTCAGGTGAGATTCCTTGATGGGGCACAGTTACATATATAAAAGGTATATCAATATCCGGCTCAGCATCTTTTGCTATATTAATATAGGTTAGAGATCCTATTGAAATAATAATTATCATTAAGAACACGATCGTTCTTCTGGCTTGCATTATATAATCAATAATATTTATCAATTTAAGACCTCAAGCGTATAATTTACTTTTTGTCCTTCTATAACAAATTCTTGACCAATTGTTATTAGTGTAATTTCTTCTGGTAAACCAGATACCCAGATCAGTTCCTTTTCATCACCAATAATTTCCACATCTGAGAAGATGACTTCATTATTTGAATCAATATGTCTGACGCCTATTTTTCCATCAGAGTCTAGTGTTAGAGAGGAGGGTGGTATTAAATGTGCTTGAACTTTTTTTGTAGGAATAAATAATTCAGCAGTAATACCGTCCTTGATATCGAAATTTGAATTATTAATTTCAAGCTCAATTCTGAAAGTTCTTGTTTTGCTATCAGCAGTTTTAGAAACATAGCTAAGAAGACCATTTAATTTCTCACCAGTAGATAAAACTGCATAACCTTGAATATCAGATTTAATTTTTTTAATTTCTTGCTCAGAAACTTGCCCGATGACTAATATAGGATTGTAGTCTACTACTTGTCCACACGGCATACCGATTGATAAAAAGTCCCCTACCTCAGCTAGGTTATCATTAAAGAAACCATCAAAGGGAGATCTTATATTGATATTTTCTAGTTCCTCCTCCATTTGAATTACTAGAGCTTTGGAGGCATCATAAGCAGCTTTAGAACCAGCTGCCTTTGTTTGTGACCTATAACCTTTTTCAACAAGCACCTTCGACGCATCCCATTCTAATTTTTTTTGAAGCATTAATGCTTTAGCTTCATCTAGTTTAGCTTTTCTAGAATCAGTTGATAATTTACACAATATTTGATCTTTTTTTACAAAATCACCTTTTTTAACAAAAATTTCTTTAACAATTCCATTAGTTTCAGATGACACTAGCACATTCCTATTTGACTCAGTTCTTCCTTGGACAAGAACATTTGATTGTCTTAATTCAGATTTTATTTTTTTCGCCTTAACTTTAATAATTGTCTCTTCAGTATTTATCTTCAGAGAATTTATATCATTAGAATTAGAGCTATTTTGGAAAATTCCTGTAAGCATCCATAATAATAGCGCAGACAATACTAGAATAGCTGTTTTAGTTGTTTTGTTCATGATTCTCTTTAATTAATTCAATTAAATTAATAAAATAGTTTAAAAAAAAGATGACGTTGGCGTCATTTTTGTCAAATGTATACATCTATTATTATTGTTTTTCAAGGGTTTTAAAAAACTTTTACAAATTTTATTTTTTCTATATTTAAAATTATAAAAAAAAAATAATTTTGGGGTTTATTATAATAG
>CEVE01005247.1_pt1 | contig 12387 bp, 15 predicted proteins | sample 356431 | NCBI WGS metagenome assembly CEVE01 (sample SAMEA2622764, study PRJEB7988) | marine metagenome | isolation source: saline water (ENVO:00002010), including
AAAAATAATCCCTATGTCTGTTAAAGATGGTTTGAATAACTATAAAGACTTAGATTTGAGAAATGCCAATAATGATCAGAAGCTGACAAAGGTTTACAGAGATTGGGCAGAAAAATATGATTACGATAATGACCACGTTCTTGGTACTGTATCACAACCTAAAAGCGTAGCTCTTTTATCGACAAGACTTAAAGACAAAAGTGTAAAAATCATTGATATAGGTTGCGGTACTGGCTTAGTGGGTAAGAACTTGAAGGCAGAGGGGTTTCGTTATTTTGATGGTATTGATATTTCTGAGGATATGCTATCAATAGCAAAGTCTAGAGGGTATACGAACTTATTCCTAGGAAGTTTAAATAAGCAATTACCCGTCCTTACTGACTCCTATGATTGTGCGATGTGTATCGGAGTATTTACTCATGGCCATGTATCTTCTGATAGGTTTAATGAGCTATGTAGAATAACAAAACCAGGTGGATATGTGTGTTTTACCGTTAACGAGGGAGTATTTGATAAGTATGGCTTTAAGGAAATGATAACCGAATTTGAGGCAAATAATAGATGGAACGTAATTTCCTTATTTAAAGATGATTATATGACTTTAGAAAACGTAAAGGGCTATTATTGTTTAGTCATTATAAATTAGCTTCGTATAAAAATCTAATCATCTATTCTAGCTAACTGATCTAAACCATTTCCTCGCCAGAGAATAAAGGCTAGTAAAGGATCTTCGAATGTCTCCATTGAGTGGCTCTGCCAGCTTTTATGAAATTGGGTCTCATTTGCATTGAGAACTTTTGACTTGGTTTTTGTTTTAAATAGTGCTTTGCCACCCAAAATGTAATAGAGCTCTTCGGCCTCATGACTATGCCATTTATACTTTAAGTGTTCTCCCCAATAGCAAATAAACGCTCTAATTTTGTCATGATAAAAATGACCAGTTGGCCCGATTAGTTCAAAATAGCAATGACGATTTGCAAAATCTTCTCCAACCTCAGATATGGAATAAGTTTGACGCCAGTTGGCTTTACTTACATATTTTCTGATGGCGTCTATCATGGGAAACGTGTTCTTATTGCCTTTGAAGCTTGATTTTCTCAATAACGAAGACCCAGTAGTTGTTGTTGGCTTTAGATAATTACTTTTTAAAGTTGTGCTAAATTGGCAAAAATTCTTGAGCTGTGGGTTATCTTCGCAAATAGTTTTGGCGAGTTGAAGTATTGGGTGCATATCAAAATAGTTTTATCAAATATATTTCGTATTCGCATGTATTAAAAGCTTAATACCAATACTAATACATCAAAAAATTAATAGCAGTTGTATTGTTTGTCCTAACTTAATAACCTAAAAAATAGAAAATTTGAACGTGGAGCTATTTTAATGAGTTTTAATACGAAACCATACGCAGAAAAGAAAAAAATAACCATTAATAACAAAACTATGTCTTACATTGATGAGGGAGAAGGTGACGCAATAATCTTTCAGCATGGTAATCCAACGTCCTCATATCTTTGGAGAAACGTTATGCCTCACCTTGAAGGACAAGGGCGTCTTATTGCCTGTGATTTAATTGGTATGGGCGACTCAGAGAAACTTACAAATTCAGGTCCTAATAGTTACAGTTATTTCGAACACCGTGCTTTTCTTTTTGCCCTACTGGAAGAACTTAATATTGGAAAAAAAGTTGTTTTTGTGGTCCATGACTGGGGATCAGCGTTGGGATTTGATTGGTCTTTCCAAAATCAGGAAAGGATCCAGGGTATAGCTTATATGGAGGGAATAGTGAAGCCTGTTACTTGGGATGAGTGGCCAGAAAATGCCGTAAAGGTATTTCAAGGTTTTAGATCTGATTCCGGTGAGAGTATGGTGTTAGATAAAAATATTTTTGTTGAAAGGGTCTTACCGTCGTCAATCATCCGAGAGATGACCGAGGAAGAAATGAACGAGTATAGGCGTCCATTTTTAAACCCAGGAGAAGACAGAAGACCCACGTTAAGTTGGCCACGACAGATACCCATTCAGGGAGAGCCTAAGGAAGTAGTTGAGGTTGTTGAAAATTATAGTAATTGGCTTTCTTCTAGTGATGTACCAAAACTTTTTATAAACGCTGATCCTGGCTCAATATTGACGGGTAAACAAAGGGATTTCTGCCGATCATGGGCAAGCCAAGAAGAAGTTACAGTTAGAGGTACACATTTCATGCAGGAAGATTCTCCTGATGAGATAGGTAAAGCGGTATCGCGTTTTGTTTCTCGGTTGAGAGAAAATTGAGAAAATTCTGAAAATATTAGTAATGACCAAAGAAATTGACAAAGTAAGTTTTACGCAAATGAAAGATGGTAATTATGAAGATTACCAGCTTTTAAAAAAATTAGAAAAGCCCTATTTAAACTTAACAGCTAATCGAATAATTGATGAACTAAAAAGACAGGGTCAATCAACACTTGAGGGTTATAGAATTACTCGGCTAGATCATGCGTTGCAATCGGCAACCCGGGCTGAGGCTGATGGCGTGGATATCGATTGGATTGTTGGCGCATTATTACATGATATTGGAGATGGTCTGGCCCCACAGAACCATGATAAATTTTCTGCAGAAGTAATTAGACCGTTTGTTCGTTGGGAAGTGACTTGGACAGTGGCGCATCATGGAATTTTTCAAATGATTTATTATGCGCATCATTATGGATGGGACAAGGATGCGCGGGACAGATACAAAGATCATCCTTGTTTTGAGATGTGTTCAAAGTTTTGTGAAAGATGGGATCAAAAGTCTTTCGATCCTGATTATCCGTCAAAATCAATAATATATTTCAAACCTATGATTGAAGAGGTTTTCTCTAGAAAAGCTTTTTCACCGGAGGTAATAAAAGAAAATGAGGCTATAGGTTTTGACTAATGTAAGAAAAATAATGAGCTAAACATGCATATAGGTTTAATAGGTGGAATAGGCCCAGCTGTGACTTTTCGCTACTATCAGCGTTTATTTGATATTTCTCTGGCTAAGAACGTTCCTCTTGAATTAACGGTCGCTAATTGTGATATGCCTAAATTTTTAAATAATTTTTCTAAAGATAATAAAGAAGATCAAGCGAGTATATTTGCAGAATTAGCAATCAGATTGCAAAAAGCAGGAGCGGACTTCGTTGTTCTTCCTTCAATTGGAGGAAGCTTCTGTTTAAAAGAGTTTATAAAAAAAAGTCCTTTGCCTGTTGAGGATGTGATGACCCCATTAAAGGCTTATATCGAGATATATAAAGGGAAAACAATAGGGCTTATTGGTACCAACAAAGCTATGAATACTAAAATTTATAATTTAACAAATGAAATAGACTGGTTGATACCTGAAACTGAGCAATTTGATGATGTCCATAATAGTTACGTAGCTCTTGCAACTAAGGGAAAAGCGGATGGAGTAAATTCCGATATACTTATGTCGGCTTCCAAAAAGCTTATAGATAGGGGGGCAGAGGCAGTTGTTCTTGGAGGTACCGACTTATTTTTAGTTTTTGAGGATCATAAATTGCCGTTTGATATTGTTGACTGTGCTGAAATTCATATAAAACATATAGCTACTTTAGCTGAGAAATAAAAATAAGGTATCGCCGTGTCTTTGTTTACGCTATTAGCTTTTCATCAATTCATCTTCAACAAATTCCATTCGATCTTTACCCCAAAACATTTCATTGCCAACAAATATACTGGGCACGCCAAACACGCCTCGTTTAATCCCATTGTTAGTGCTATCGATAAGTGACTTTCGGATTTTATCACTTTCACTAAGTTGCTCGAATTCCTCTGGGTTTACACCTAATTTTTTTACTATTGGGGCCATTCCCTCATAGTTTTGAATAGTGGAATTGTTATTTTCCCAATATTCACTAAAAATTTTTTCTATAAATGGGATCTCGAGATTGAATTCACGCATTGCTAATGCGCCTCGAAGTGTCCGACTTGTTTTTATTGGAAAATCACTAGGGAACTTAAAGTTTAAATTATATTTTTTAGCCCACCTCGCTAGATCTATCTTACGATTTTCGATCTTTATCGCAGGTTCTTCCATCAGCACATAGTTTCTGGATCGGAACGCAAATCCCAAATTATATGGGTGCAAAGTTAGATCACTTTTAGTTCTTTTTAAAATTGGATTGATCAATTTAAGTGCAAAATAGGCATTTGTACTTCCAATATCCCAAAACATTTCAACATTTTTTTTTATCATTGGTCACCTTTTAGTTCATGGTCGAGACAAAGATTTAGTGTCTTCAATTTGATGTCAACAGGCCGCGATAAAGTCGATTTCCACAGAGGCCCCAACAGCTAAGCCGGTTACCCCAATACAGGTACGTGCGGGCAGCTTATCTTTTGTAAAATATGATGCATAAACGTTATTCATTTTATCAAAATCACCGAAGTTTACTAAATATACTCTCGCAAAAATTACCTTCTCTAGCGAAGATCCTGCTGCATTCAGAACTTCTAATAGATTTTTCATAACTTGGTGGGTTTGCTCTTCTATTCCACCATCAATGAGTTTAGTGTTATCGTCTTTAAGTGTTGGCATTTGCCCAGTGATAAATAAATACTCACCAGCACGAACAGCATGACTGAAGGGTGCAACCTTTTGTGGTGCCGAGGAAAAAGTTAAATGCTCTATGTCCATATCCTAGCTTAGATAGTAAATATATTTTTGTAAACTAACACTGTTCTAAATTCCTCATTGATTGGAATAGTGTATAATGAAGAAAAAATTTGATAAGAAATGCAAAATACTCCGATCCGAAATAAGCGAGAACCTTTCTTTAATAATGTACCACCAGGTGTATTGGCTGTGGGAGGCTTGTTAGTTGTAATAGAAATTGTATTACAAATACTTGGGCTGGAATGGAGGAGTGCAGCATTTCTTCTTTTTGCGTTTTTCCCTATAGAATTTAGCACACCATACAAAGAGCTATTCTTTGGGCAGAATTTAGTTATGTTTTTTTCCTACGCTGTTTTACATGGAAACTTTTTTCACATGATAATTAACGTCGCCATCCTGTTTGCTTTGGGGAAGCAAATTGAAGAACAAGTGGGTTCAATTAATTTCATTTTGATATTTGTCTCAACGGCCATAGCAGGAGCCGTGGCCTATCAGTTTCTTGCCTCAGGAAATCCATCACCAATGGTGGGTGCTAGTGGTGGCGTATTTGGTTTTTTTGGTTTTTTAAAAGGTATAGAGCTATTCTTTCGTATTAAGAACCGGTTAACGATCCTACCATTTCTAAATTTAGTTTTTGGCTTGGTAGTTTTGCATATCATTTTGGTTTTACTTCACCCAACAATTATTCCGTTTCAAATAGGGTGGCATGGCCATCTTGGGGGATTTACTTTTGGGATAATATTAGCAGGTGTCATAACAAAATGAACAATCCCAATAAAGATGTGTCTAAGTTCCAACTTAATGGGCGAACAGCGTTAATAACAGGTTCCACTCGTGGTATTGGGTGGGCAATAGCCAAAGAAATGGCTGCATCTGGAGCTACAGTTTATATCAATGGGCGTGAAAAAAAAGTACTGGACGCTCGCTGTAAAAACCTTAGTGATTTAGGATACGATGCCAAGCCAGCTCTTTTTGATGCGACAGATATTTCAACCATGGATAGATTTTTAGGCTCCACAGAGACCCCAGTAGACATTCTTGTAAATAATGCAGCAATCAGGCTCCGAAAGCCATTAGGAGATATTTCTCCTAAAAATTTTTCAGAATTATTAGATGCTAATCTAACCTCTGTTTATGCAATTTCTAGAAGCTTTGCCATTAGAATTGAGGAGCGAGGCACTAAAGGATGTATCATAAACATTACATCAATCGCTGGTCCACGAGCAAGACCAGGTGATCCAGCTTATACAGCTGCAAAGGGGGGCTTGGAAGCCTTAACTAGGTCACTAGCTGTAGAATTAGCACCAGAAATTCGTTGCAATGCGATAGCACCAGGGTACTTTGCAACTGATGCAAATGCGCCTTATATCGATAATGAAGAAGTTAAAAATTTTGTTGAAAATCGAATTCCATTAAAAAGGTGGGGCCAACCAGAAGAAATCGCGGGAGCAGCAGTTTTTTTAGCCTCCAATGCTTCCTCTTACATCACCGGTCATACACTGGTTATTGATGCAGGTTTAACCATTCTTTTTTAGCTGTTATCTGAGCCCAGCTTTAGCGTCCCATTTACGAAGTTTAAGCTGACTGGTCCCTGCAGATGCCAATAATCCTTAAAAGTATCGGTAAAGGAGTCCAACATTTTTTTTCTACTATCTAGACAACTTTCGGCAGTTTGTTCATCTTTGTAAATTGCAATAGACATTCCTGAAGTTTCAGCAGTTCTAACTAGTATTAAATTGTCTGCCTCCGGAAGAAATTTAGGAGCAACCTCTGAGTATCGAGGTTCAAAATCATCAGCTGCTTCTTTTGAGACATATTCAACCATTGAAATTCGCGCTACTGTCATTTCATCTGCTCCTGTTCTTAAATATAAATAACTTTATAAAAATTTTGTGGAAATTAGCCTAAAGATCATCATTAAGAATATTCTTTTCTTAATCTGTTTCTATTTATTGACACCCACAATCCTAGCAATATAGCTGGCCCGACTTTAATTTTTCCGCTTGCTATCATATCAGAAAATTGTGGATATTCAAAAATGTGACTTCGTATATCTTCGTTCTCACTGGATAGGCCAGCAATTAGATTAGTGCTTTTCGGTAGCTTTACGATACCAACATATTGATGAAAAAATTCAGTTGATATACCAGGAGACGGGTAGCTTCGAGCAACTAATTCCATTTTTTCTATTTTTAAGTGCGCTTCTTCTTGAGCCTCTCGTATTCCAGCATTCTCTGGACTTTCCCCAAAGTCGATTAAACCAGCAATTGGTTCTAAAATCCAAGGATTTTCATCTCCTTTCACATAAGGACCTGTCCTAAACTGTTCAATTAACAATATTCTATCGTTAACGGGGTCATAAGGTAAAACAATTACTGCATCTGATGATACAAGAGCACTTCTCGTGACAACTGTGCTTTGCTCCTTATTAAACTTTTGATAGGAAAGGTCATGTTCTTCAACTGAGAAAAACCCCTTATATACAAGCCGCTTTTTGTGTGAAGAAGTGTGTTTTCTACCCGTTTCTTTCAATTTAGTTGGGTATTTTGCCATTCTCTTCCTATTACTTGTGATTAAAGCAAATTACATTTACAAAGCTTTACCATAAGTTAGTTAAAAATTAGAAGGATAAATTATGACAAACATTCTAATTACCGGTGCAAATAGGGGTCTCGGTCTTGGTTTCGTTAAGAGGTATCTAGAAAAAAAAGTAAACGTAATATGTACAACCCGACGCATACCGGAGTCAAAGGAGCTTTTGGCTTGTAAAGCACAATATCCCAATAATTTGGAAATTTTGGAGTTAGATCTGTTGAAAGAAGATGCTGCAAGCAATTTAGCAAAGCTTTTAAAAGATAAGCCAATAGATATCTTAATAAATAATGCAGGTGTTGGCAGCTCCAATCAGCACTTCGAGGCAGTATCATCAAAACCCTGGCTGGAAGTTCTAAAGGTAAATTTAATTGCTCCCCTTCTGATTACTCAGTCAATTATTGATAATGTAAAGAAAAGTTCAACTAAGAAAATATATTTCCTCAGCTCTCAGCTGGGCTCAATAGGAGAAAACACTAGTGGCGGTATGTATATTTACAGATCATCAAAAACTGGTCTTAATCAGATAGTAAAATCTCTTTCAGTTGATTTAATGAAACATAAAATAACTGTTATTTCTCTTCATCCAGGATGGGTCAAGACCGATATGGGTGGACCCAATGCTCCAATCTCGGTCGATAAAAGTATCGACGGGATGATACGAGTTATAGAAACAACCGGCATTAGAGATACTGGAAAATTTCTAAATTATGATGGAAGAGAGTTGCCCTGGTAAACGAAAAGGTTTTTAAGTCTGCACTTTGAAGAGAGTTATTTTATCTTTTCTGCCTCTAATAGAGTGATTTTCTACCTTTTCGGCATTTAGTGTTTCATTCAACCTGTTTTTCAGACTTTCGGTGACAAGGAAATCGCATTTTAGATCTTTACAAATATCGCACACACGATTTGCAACATTTACCACATCCCCTACTACCGTAAACTCTTTTCGGTCCTCATTACCTATATTGCCAACAACGCAACTTCCAAAATGTATACCAATGCGATGCGTTACAACTGGTAGCTTTTTATCCTCCCGTTCCTTCACCCATTGTCTCATTGCAATTTGCATTTCTCTGGCACAATTAAAAGCATTCTGAGCATCGTTACCTTGACTTACAGGAGTGCCAAAAGTTGCCATCACAGAGTCCCCAATAAATTTATCAACCGTGCCTGAGTTTTTAAAGATAGGCTTGATCATTCTATCTTGGTACTCTGAAAGCATTTCAATGATTTCTTTAGAGCTCATAGACTCCGAAAGCTTCGTAAATCCGTCAATATCAGTAAATAAGACAGCAACCAATTGCGTGTTGTTCTCATTTTCTAAAAGTTCAAATTCTGAATCTTGAATTTTTTCGCGTATAGCCGGAGAGAAATACCTACCAAATTGAGCTGTGCTTTTTTCAAACTTAACAACATCTCTCATCAATCTATCGACAAGATATATAACAGCCCAGCACACGATACTTATGATTACCCAAACATTTATCCAAACAATAAGAACAGGCAAATTAATAGCAAACCCATCGTTTTGTAACAGTTCAAAATCTGATGTAAAGTAAGTCCTCTCATCTTTGACAACATCGTAAATTTCCAGCGCAAACATTCCCGTAAAAAAAGCAATAAAAATCAAAATAAGAGAGTTCCGAAGAAATAACATTCCACTAACCAAGAATGTTAGTGGCAATATAGGAGCTGTATTTAGCGATCTACCTAGTCCGATATCATTTGGATTGATATACAAAGAGTTATAGTCATTTAAGTTATCAACAATAAAATAATATGCCGCAAATAGCAAAACTGTAGCTATGGAAAGTAATCGGTAGTTATGAGAATTGAGGTATTGGATAAAAACTCCAGTGATAATCACGTATGCTAAATTAAGGAGCATTTGGCCCTGGTTTACAAACTGTACTTCAGCAGTAGGTGCGAGTATCCACCTTATTAGGTTTAGCATGCATATAGCACAAATTACTATGCATAAGGCTCTTAAGCCCGCTATCCTCCTATTTAATTCATGATTTATATCTTTTAACAAAAAGTGCTCCTCATTATTGATACTTTAAATTTAGGATAATGATATCAACCAAAAACTTGAAGGAAAATGAGATGAATTCGAGCTGGTATTGATAGATTTATAACCTTAATTTCTTTGATCCAAATTTTCGAGCAATGTCGAAATACGTTCTATAGTCCCGTTTTCATCATAAGACTCAACCAAGCTTTCTGGTCGACTAGTCCATGATGGTCTTGATCCGGCCCATATTTCTACTTTTGGTTTAAACTCAATTTGATCCCTGAGCAAACCAGCTGGTACATATATCATCCCTTCAAGGATATCTGGTTTAGTGTATATCTTAGTGCTACATTTTGGGCAAAATTTAACGTGAAGGCTTAACCCACTGCCTCCTGAATAGCTAAATGTAGAAAGGTCACCGTCTATACTTAATTCCTCTTCGGAAATTGCGTACCCTTCAAATGAACCATTGAACATAACTTGACAGTCTGCACAATGACACATGAAGTGCATCATTGGATCAAGCTCAAATTTAAACATAATATCCCCGCAAGCACATTTTCCTGAATAAGCCATTTGTTTCTCCCTCCCGAAAACTTTCCAGACTATCAGAATAATGTTATCTTATTTTCATTTTTTGGCAAATCGAATTAGGTAATCTGATTTAAAAGCATGCGCGAAGACATGACACTTATTATATTTACAACACTGAACAATTTAAGGAACAATGGGAAATATAAATTATAAAACTATTTTATCGTTCCCTTCTCTACTATGACGTATTTTCCTGATCCTGAAAAAGTTTCTAGTAAGTCTTGCCTTTTATCCAACCATTGCAAGCCTTTACTGATGATGCCTACAGAGTCTTCTTTCGAATTGAAAATTCCTACATAAAGAATTTCCTCATCCAAAATTGCTGTAAAATAGGAGTCAATTGACCCTTCCTTCATCGCTTTTTTAGTCACAGATTCGAATTCTTCAACAAAACTATCTAGATATTCTTTTTTTGGTCTAAACCTAATTGTATTGATGATACGTTCCATAAACTTGGTCCATAAATCCAAAAATTTTTCTCAAATACAAATACCAATAAACAAAAGTTTTCAATTATGCTAGTTGCAAATTTACTTTCACTTGGATAGCGTGCACACTTGTCATCCTGTTATTCTTTTTGAGGTATGTCAATTTGCATAGAATAAAAAAATACGTTCGTGGCCTTATTGCCGTTTTTTTTGTTGCTTCACTATCATTTGCCTTCTCTTTTATTTATGATGCGCCGGTAATGCTTTTTGCACTACTTTTAGGAATGACGATAAATTTCTTAAATCAAAATAAAAAATTCGTGGATGGAATCGATTTCGCTGCCAGCATTTTATTAAAAATTGGTATAGTATTAATGGGTTTTCGTTTGGTTTTCGACGATATTAATGTTTTAGGTTTTTTACCAATAGGGTGTATTTTTTTTATAGTCCTATTAACTATGTGTTTTGGAGTGTGTCTTTCATATCTGTTAAAAAAAAATTTAGCGCTGGGTTTAGTCTCAGGTGCAGGTGTAGCTATATGTGGTGCGTCAGCAGTACTAGCCGTAAGTGCTGTGTTACCCACTAAATTTCAAAAAAGTAATAACTCTATTTTTGTCATTTTAATCATAACAATCTTGTCTACCATCTCTATGATTATGTTCCCTATTTTTGCAAAATTTCTTGAACTATCAAATTTTGTTAGCGGGTTTCTTATTGGTTCTACTATACATGACGTAGCTCAAGCCGTTGGTGCTGGATATTCAATAAATGACAATGCTGGTATTTTAGCAACTTTCTTTAAAATGGTGAGAGTTCTAGCGCTCCCTCTAGTTATTTTAGCAGTGTCATTATTGTATAATTCTAAAGATCGAGGAACTTTCAGTTTTCCAATATTTATTTTTGGTTTTCTGATAACTGCGTTATTAGCAAATATTGTTGAGTTTCCTGATTTCATCATTATTAGTTCTGTAACTATCTCAAGCTGGCTTTTGGTGTGTGCGATCGCAGCGATTGGGATGAAAACACAATTCTCAGATATGAAAAAGGTCGATATAAGTCTTTTTTTATTTGTAACAATGGAGAGTATATTCATTCTTTTTGTATCTGTTGGCTTAATAAATTTTGTTTTGATATAAACTTGTCAATATTATTACCTTTCTTGCTACTAAAATATAGACAGCTCAAAAAGCCGGAGACATTTTTTTATTACATATTTAAACGCTGGTTGCACTGAAAATTAGACGCATTACATATAAATTTATGTTTCTCATCACTTGACTTTAAGTGTGGCGCACTATATCCATTAGGTGAAGTTTATTAAGAATAATAGACTATATCTGCTACCACATTTCGACTGGGAAAATTTGGGAGGCCCTTTAGATGGGTTGATTTCTTTTGCTTTACGACAGTGAAATTGAAAAAAGTAATTGTGGTGTAGGTTTCATTACCAGAAAAGACGGTATTCAAACCCATGAGCTTTTAGACCTTGGGCACGAAGCGTTGTGCAAAGTACCTCACAGAGGAGGAATGGCGTCTGATGGGGTTGGAGATGGTGCAGGCATATCTATAGACCTTTCGTTGAATTTTTTCGAAAAGCTAACCAAAAACAAACTTCACAAGGGTCTATTTGGTGTTGGTAATTTCTTTTTACCTTTGGATTTAAAAGATAAACTGGCCGCTGAAAGATTTGTTAACAAAGTTCTACTAGATTTTGAATTAAAAGTCGTGTTGGAAAGAGACCTGCCTATTAATGAGGAATGTCTGACAAAAATCCAAAAAGCCTCTCAACTGCCCATCAAACAATGGATATTTTTGAGCGAGATAAAGAGAACCGAAAAGGAGTTTGCGTCAGCTATCTACAAAGCATTGTTAGAGATAGAAAAAAAAGCTTTTACACTGACCTCCCTTAAAGGTTTATATCCACTGTCGATGTCCTCTAAAATGCAAGTCTTAAAGGGGCGACTAAACTCTAATGAAATTATTCCCTTTTTCAAAGATTTGTCAGACCCTGAGCATAAAATAAAAATATTATATTTTCACACCCGTTTCTCTACAAATACTAAGCCACAACCAGCAATGGCCCAACCCTTTCATCTGATTGCTCACAATGGTGAGCT
>CEVE01088024.1_pt1 | contig 12380 bp, 12 predicted proteins | sample 356431 | NCBI WGS metagenome assembly CEVE01 (sample SAMEA2622764, study PRJEB7988) | marine metagenome | isolation source: saline water (ENVO:00002010), including
GATGGCGTTGTATGAGTGATGATGAAATCCCCACACTTGAAGCCGCGTTGAAACGTGATTTCAAAGACCTAAAAGCTGGTGAAAAGGAACTTTTAGAGTTGTCACCACAACAAAAAACCCCTACTTCTAATGATAAAAAAAATCACATTGAATATGGTAAGGTATATGAGGACAGTATTACTGAAAAAACCTTCATTGTTAGCTCGATAAAAAGTACACAGGATACCATTGAAGTACCGTTAAAAATCAAAGACAAACTCCCTGAAGAAAATACAGTGGAAATACAGGCTGTTTCAATTATAAAATCCACTCCATCTAGTTCATTGGGTGATGATTTTGATGTTGAATGGTGATGGTGAATGGAAAATTTCTGTGCCATTGCTTTTTGGTTAGTTATTATCTATTCTGTTGTTTTTAATTGGAAATCGTATATGAAAAATGAAGATGTGAATAAATTCAAACTTAGATACTTGTTACCTCCACTTCTCCTTTTGGGCCTTGCTCTGATATTAGGTCGCGCTTGGGGTGGCTGAGATTGTTGCCTAACTGCTAATAAGTGGGATATCGTCAGTTATTTATTTCGATGATGGTCATTCTTTTATGCCGAGTTCTTGTGGAAAGGTTATGACATCAAACAGTATGAGAAAAGCAATTGCTGAATTCATTGGTACTTTCTTCTTGACATTAACAATTTTTATCGCTGCAGTTGGAGGTACAGCAGGACAATTCGCACCAATAGCAATCGGGCTCACTTTAATGGTAATGGTCTATGCGATAGGGCATATTTCTGGCGCTCATTTCAATCCAGCTGTTACATTTGGATTATGGTTGAAGGGGGATGCAAAAACCGAAGACTTGCAATTCTATCTCCCTGCCCAGATAATCGCTGGTGGCGTCGCCTGGTTAGTTGGATCAAAAATAATCCTCGATAGCCTAACAGTAACTGAATTTGACCCAGAAGTTGCAGGTACTGCAGCAATCATGGCAGCTGAATTATTATTCACTTTTGCGTTAATGTATGTAATAATTAACGTCGCAACAGAACAGGCTGGAAACCCATTTTATGGTGCATCAATCGGGTTGACTGTGATGGCTGGCGCATTTACCGTCGGTAGTATTTCACTAGGGTCATTCAACCCAGCAGTTACTACGATGTTAATCGCCAGCGGAAAGTTGGCTTTAGCAGATTGTTGGATGCATATAGTGCCGCAGTTAGTTGGTGCAGCAGCAGCAGTTTTTGCTTACAAGATGACTATCATAAAAGACGAATAGATTATCGGGAATAGTAATGAGAACGGCAGTAGTTACCGGGGCTAGCAGAGGAATTGGTTCCGAATTCGTTGTGAGATTGCTTGATGCTGGTTGGAAGGTCTATGCCGGTTATCGTTCTGATTTGTTGCGGTTGGAGTTGATTAATAACCATAATTTAGTATGTCAAAGGTTAGATGTAACCGATAATAATTCGATTAGTGAGTTTGTTAAAATTATTGATAATGATGTAGATTTGTTGATTAATAACGCAGGTGTTCCCGATGGTCGTTGGCGAAATATCAAAGAAATAGACGATGAGTGGATGTTAGAGGTTTTGAACATAAATTCTGTTGGACCGGTTCGTATGGTAAAGGCCCTGTACGATAAAATGAACCACAAATCATTGACTACCGTCGCAATGATTAGTAGTTTAATGGGGTCGATTGATGATTGCCATTCTGGACGGTCTTACGCCTATCGTGCGTCAAAAACCGCATTGAATATGTTAAGCGTAGCGATGAAGAAAGAGGCAAAGGAAGATAATATCTCGATACTAATATTACACCCTGGATGGGTAAAAACTAGAATGGGGGGTGAACATGCTCCTGTCGAATTGGTAGATAGTGTTGAAGGTATGATGAAGTTGATTAATGCACAAACGCTAGACGATTCTGGTAAATTTTTCCAATATGATGGTGTTGAGTTGCCATGGTAAATGATCAAATCCCAGTTCTAACATTAGTTATCAAATCTTACGATGGTAGTAAAGAGGTCGCCTCGGCAAAGCACAAAAACTTACTAGATACACTCTCTACGTTGTGTTCATTTCTTAGCATCGATGATTTTTGCTCGTTTGTTTACTCAGATAACTTTGTTTCATTAATGTCATCTAACCCAGACATAAGATTCGAAATAGGTTCGTATTTGGAGCATGAATCAACCCTGGAATTTACCAAGCAGAAGGGGTTGGTAGAGTTAACTGATAAATTAGCCACGGGTAGCTTTATCGACAATTCTGTCGTATGTTCGAACTCTGATGAGTTGAGTTTTAATCTCAACAAATGGCTATTAAACGTTCATAACGTGTGATGTTAGTAGAATAAGGAGCAGCATGTTAAAGAGCCATCAGCAGCTCTTATTTCGCTAAAGTCTAGTAAGATAATTTCTAAACCTAATGATTCTAGTGTCTTAGCGACGTGTGGATAGCCATCAGCAACAAGGACTTTTGCCCCTGGTAAACCGATAGTATTACAGCCATAGATTTCTTCTTCTGGCATCCAAATGACGCGGCACCCTTCTGGTAATTCACCAAATGCATCCTTTGATAGATACCCTTCTGGAGCTAATATGACCTCGTCGGTTGGGGTAGATGCAATACTTGTCAGATGAAGCGCATGCTCAGGAATGTCGATTACCCTTAATTCATGACCTAAATGTGCTAACAAGTCACGTAATTCCTCGATGCCTAAATCATTGGTACGAGTTGAGCGCCCGACAAAAAATAAGTCACCTAATCGGAGGATATCTCCGCCATCCATTCTCGCATCTCCACTCATTCGGCATATTTGTGCTCCCCCCATCTTGCTAACTAGAAAATCTGCTATCGGGGGCTGTTCATTAACTCTAGATGGATGTCCGGGGACAGGGAGTAAAACATGCCCATCGATTATTACAGCTTGGTCTTCGACAAATAGGCAATCAGGATGTTTGTGGTCGGCGTCTAACATAACCACATCTATTCCGGCTGCCTCGAGTGCTAATCGGTAGGCTTCATGTTGTTGTTTGGCAAGGTCAATATCTTTAGGACCTGTTCCAAAAAATTTTGCCAGCGCTGAATGATAAGAATCGGGTATAGCTCTGACTAGCGCCCGGGTTTTTTGATCCAGACGAACTGTTGCCATGGTTAAATCCCGAGGCTCACACCTCTTAATGCTTAGCCCAATACAGGAAATCAATTTCTTGAAACCGGAAAATCGTTAATCCTCGGCCTCGGCATCTGCCACTAAAGTAAGAATATCCTCTTTCACCAAATCAATAATCCAATCATAGTCGCCCCACCAAATCCGCTGATTTCCTTTGTGATCTAGAATTACCGTGCCAGTAGAGTGAGCAATGTTGTAATCATATGATGAGGGGTGATGTCGTGCAGATGTGTTCGATTCTGAAGTGTTTTCCTCAATCTTAAATCCAACATCGAAGTCATTCCAAACCTGAGTTAGGGTTGCCATTTCAGCTGAAGAGGGTTGTGTGTCGGCGACTGTTAAATGAGTCCAGTTTGACTTAGTAGATTCTTTCCATTCTTCTAGAACCGTTGTGTTGTCTCGCCAAGGATCAACTGTTATTGTGATAAATTCTATCATATCCAACTGCGATTGATTTAGACTTTCATGAATATGACGTAAATTGTAGGTAACCACCGGACAGATATCATAACAATTGGTGAACAAAAATGCTATGACTGTTACTTTTCCAGATGTCTCCTCCTTGAAGTCATAGGTTGTGTTATCGCTGGTTAACAGGGTAAACTCAGATATTTGAGTAGAGTTAGTAATTATCTCGCCGTGAAATCTTTGCTCTGAACTCTCGGAAGATTCAACACAACCAGGTAGGAAAAACATCAAGCACAACCCTAACACAAACAATTTTTCGTTCATTACAGACCCTCACACATTAGTACCTAAATATGGTTTGTCAATATCTAATTGAACCACATATAGCCCCGTTGATATACAAGATGCATAGGTTATGCCGTTATGATGTTCTACCGCCCACAAAAACGGCACCCAAGAAAATTCGTAAAAGTCTGATTCTAGAATAATACCATCATCACCATGTGGTAAGAACCAACCAATTGTCGCTTCAGCGTAGGTTTCAATTCTGTCAGTTGGATTGGTTGGAGCAACTAAAGTTTCAATGTCTAAAATCCAAAGACCAGCGTGATAATGTGAGACATAGAGTCTGCCATCCCAGCCACCACCATGGCTTTGATCGGTTGTTTCATCAGTAACAAAATAAGCACTGTCCAAATTATGCGGTGAAAATAATAACCACTCATCAGGATCAGGGTTAATTTCGCAATCGGCCCCAAAACAATGGTCTTCAGCCCATGGAATTTCCCAATCACGAATTAATTTTGGTTGGAATTTTAATTGCCCGTCAACATAAGTATAATCTGTAGTATCAAGCAGATAGATTATTCCTGTTCCAACCGATGTGGAAAGTACTTCAACTGCAGCAGTTGTAATGTGAACCGGTTCATCAGAGTAACCTAAGTGTGACAAATCTAACATGTTAGGGAAAGGTTCTGCATAGTGAATATATGATACTCTACCGCCATTTTCGTTACCTGTAGTTCCACTATCTGGTTGTCCATCCTCATCTAAATCTAAGAAATCCATCCACAAACCTACTTCTTCTGCTCGCCAACGACACTGAACCGGATTGCCTTGACCGGTTTTACACAGAGTTGCGTGGATTGCATATTCTTCAGGAGAATTAACCGGATGAGGTACATCTGTTACGTCCCCAATACGCAAACCAGCTTCCCAATAACTTCCATAGATGAATGTCCGTCCAAATCGAGGATCGGTGGGGTCTTCACCAGGCCATAGTTGAACCGTCATATCATGTATGTAAATCCAGCCGCCTCTGGTATGTTCCCATGCAACTTCATACTCGCCGACTTTGATTATTGTATGTCCTAGACCAGAACCTGGGACACCTGGAATAGTTCTGGCTGCAGAACCATCCAAATTCAGGTGGGCAATGGTTACGCCGCCACATGCCTCGCCTATTGCGTCATTGCAGTTTTCATAATCAGGATTGGCAACAAAAAGATACCACTCGCCGTCAATCATGTGGGTGTATAGGTTGTGCGGGCCGCTTGGATGGTCGGCATCATACCATGAATCAACCCAAGTTGGATTTTCTTTGTCAGTGACATCAATTAGGGTAACTGAGACCTGAGCTGGATCGTCCCATTCGCCTACATTGGGATCAGCATATCCCGGGTCGATTAGTTGGTTTTGTTGAACGATGTATTCCCTGCCATTGTATTCAATATATTTGACATCTAAGACTTGTGTGTTGGGGTCGGTATACTTGCTCATAACAACCGTATTTTCTGGGTCAGTAACGTCAACTATGTGCATATCATTCCATCCTGCTAAATATGCGTAGGTTTCGCCGTCTGGAGTGGTAGCTACCTGAACCTCTGCATTACCGTTAGTTGTTAACGGATTGAAATCTAATTGCTCGATGTTATCGGTTCCTACCATATGTTGAGAGGCATTTGAATGATCATGCCCTTCGTGCTGGAATAAAGGGTCTTCACTATCCAGTACTGCTTCAGAGTTAGAGGTCATAGTTTCATTATCATCGTCTAAGAATACATACATTGCGCTTGAAACCATTAATAAAAACAAGAAGAAGGCTAGCGCAATCTCCTTTCCCCGCATATTACTCCCCAATATATCGTCCGTTTTGACTTTATGTGATGATAGTTTGCGTAGGTTCAGCCGAGTTGATAGATTTGAGGTTGAGATTGATTGTCGTTTTGATTTTCCTAATTGTGCCAAATTTCTATGTCGAGGCGCACACGCCGAATGTCATGATGTCTATTCTCAAAGCAGATGGCCCTGCACCATTGGATATTTTAGAAACTGCAGGATTTGTCGAAGGGGATGGGGTTAAGTTCAAGGTTGGTGACGAGACAAATAATTCCACTTTACGGGTTAGTATAGATTTAGATCGTGATGGGGTTTTTAACGAGAGTGTCGATTATTTCTCTCCGTGGATGGTTTATGAGTGTCAATATGATGAAAATGGGACTCTTTTACAAGGTGATTGTGTTGTATCTGATGTTTTCTATTTCAATGGAACTAATGGCAGCGGAGTCTATAGTTATCAAGTTGAAAAAATGGTAAACGATAGTCATACTGATTTTTGGGTAAACACAATTTTTGTTGGTTTAGATGATCACACAGAACCAGGTATACCAAACGTTGGTGATTGTTTTGGAACTGGTTGTGAGGATGATTATTCTGTAGCCGGCGAGAGTGATGATAGCAATCAAAACTACATTGTTATTTTAATGGTTATTTCAGCTATTGGTTTGATTGGTATGGCCATTAGTATACTGAAGGAGAGCCCTGTTGATGAAACTAAAATTTATCTTAACGAAAGAGGGGATTCGAGTACTAATGTTGTTAACAATGTAACGAAAAATATCATTATACAAGATTCGGTAGTAATTGGCGATGTTGGCAGTGTCAGCACTGAAGAAGAGTAGTTATCCTTCAATAACCGGACATTTCTCATCATTATCGTCGACGATTACGTAATTAGCCCAGATATATTGGGTACGGTTGGTTTTTGGTTTAGTCATGTAAATTCTAGTTGTCACAACTATCATATTATCATGATAATATTGTTCTTGCTAGTAAATAAATCAATTGTTCATCGATGCTACATTTAACCGATGGGTTGAGAAATAGGAATTTCTAGGGTAGGTTATGTTCGGCCATGGTGCTAACAGAGCGTTATTTCTTGTTTTAGTTATGTTTAGTGCCGCCTTCTCTGGGTGTTTTGGTGAAACTGACAATTCCGGACTCAATTCTGAACGAGATATTATTGTAAATCCGGAAACTTTGTCTGGTGGTGTTTTCCAGCCTGTCACAATTACAGCTAAAGCTGATTTATCAGTCTATGTGCCTTATTTGATTCTAAATGAAGAAAATGGATTCGTCCAAAATTCTACGGTTATTGATTTGAAATCGGGAGATTCTATTCAACTGAATATGTTGGCGCCGCCAAGAACTGATACTGGGATTATACTCCTTGGTGAGTATGGGAGGGAGATTTGGCCGGTAAGGAGTATTGATGAATCATGGAAGACTTGGTTTGAGAGGAGAGGATATGATGCTAGTGATAATCCGGCAATACAGCGTGTTGAGGCTATGAATAGTTCCTTGAATACAGTAGACTACACCAATGTTACCGCTGATCCGGTGTCTGTCATAAAATTATCAATTAAACGACAAATGGCTGCTGCTTTTAGTGAATCTGAGGGGGGTAGACACTCAATGGGGTTGGTTGATGGTAGAACTGTGTTCAATTACATCAACATCATGTCTGATGAAACGGTTGATTTAGCCGATCCAGCTGACGGTGCAGTTGGTTATCTAGACCGTTGGGCTGGACAAGGCAATCTTGCATATGAGGATGCTGCCCAATATTTGATCACAACATTAGAAGGGTTTGGATTAGAAGTAATAGTTCAGCGGTTTGTCTATGATTCGTTAATGACGGGTGCTCAGAATCCAGAGGCGTATAATGTCTGCGGATACCGTTTCGGCCAGGTTGATCCAAATAAATGGATGGTGTTTGGTGCACACTTCGATATTGCTCCCCCAGTAAATGGTGGTATGCTCGATCCACACTTGTTTGGAAGGACTTACGGTACAAGAGTTGGGGCTTATGATAATACAGCCGGCACTAGCATGGTACTAACTGTCGCTGAAGCAATGGCTGCTTACAACACTCGAAACACCATGGTATTCTGCCTATGGTCTGGTGAAGAAGGTGGGAAGAGAGGGAGTGATTTTTGGACTGATTATTGGGTAAAGGAAGATAATCCTGACGTTGAGGTAACGAATTATGTTAACTTAGACATGGCGGGAGTAAACTGGCCTGGTGGGGGTGGCGCTCCTTGTGGTGAAGGGCACGGGGGTGGAGATGGAAATTGTGATCCACAGCCACAAATCGATCCGGATGGTTATCCTAAAGACGAGGAAGTTTGGCCTATGAGGGTGTATATTGGACCTAGTTTAGACCATGATGTTATGAATCAACCGGGTATGGTTGGTTTAGCTATGTGGATTGGTTCAGATGCTATAGGTGTTGAGGAACAGATGTCGCCATTACTGGGTGATGGGTACGATGCTGCAACTTGGAAGGTTGATGATTGGCTGGCTAAAGACCGGCCAGAAATTATCGTGTATGAGGACACTACGGCGAGATCTGACCATGCTACGTTCCAGGACAATTTGGGAACCGTGACTATGGGATTTGGGGGTTTAGTTGATGGTTACTGGTGTTACCATCAAACTTGTGACACCGTTGATGAGATGATTGATTGGATGGATACTACTGGTAAAGACTACGGTGAAGAAAGAAGCGGTACTAGTAATTTAGTTGATGCTTTGGATACTATAACTTGGTGGGCTACTTATTCATTTTTCCATCTTGATGAGCAACCAATAAGAAATGCGTATCTGTGAATTGATTATTGGTGTTTTTATTCATTATGAATAAATTATCATTCGTTATGAATAAATTAGAATATTACCTCAACAAAATACTCTAATAGTCTGGTTGGAGACCATAATCCGAAGAACATGCTGAATACCGGAATTAAAAATATTAGTAGAACTGTATAGTATACTTGCTCATTCCAATCCTTAATTTTTGCACCATCTAGTGGGCCAAAAGGAATCATATTGAATAATCCAAGTATTAAATTCGCAGACAACCACCAGACTCCAGCATCGACAAGCATTGATTGCCAAATGATAGAGCCATCGTTGATATATGCTCTAGAACCATTCTCTAACAACGGTATTGATGTTATATCAAAGGCTCCAGTTGCGCCTAATATTAGTATCCAAATCGGCAGTCCAATAATGAATAATGCTAAGTTCGTTAAAGGACCTGCAACAGCAATGTGCCCGTTTTGTCTACGAGTCACCAGACCAGAAACCAATACTGCACCTGGAGCCATGAAAACAATACCAAGAATAAAGGAAATCATCACACCAAATTGTAAACCCCTCGGATCTGCTCTAAACTCAGCCCAGCAACCATATTTCTTCGCCACTATTTTGTGCCCGATTTCATGAAAAATAAAAGCCGGGCCAACTCCCAATAGCATCACTGGTAATGAAATTAGGATGGTGATTAGCCATGTATTAAAACCCAAACTGGATACTCCACCAATACCCCTAACAACCATAAATCCAAGAGCAAGAGTAAAAGCTGCAGTTGCTAGGGATAAATTTTGTTTTTCTGTTTTACTAAACTCCCAGACGTTTTTCTCTTGAGAAGGGGATTTTCCCCTTACGAACATATTTTTTAGATCATCGATGGTGTATATGTTGCTATTGTTGGAATTGTTTGATGAATGGATACGTTGTATTCTTGGTTTAGGAAATGGATTAGTATCGACGATATCAGCCCTAGGGTCGCGACTCGCCATGATTATATGATGCACTCTAGTCTATTGAAGCCTGTCACTGAATGATTATTTAGTAAATATATTGTTTGAAGTATGATATTTGAGGAAAATTAAAAATTTTAATACGTTTGGTATTAGTTGACAAGTGTCTGAATATCACTTAATAATTATCGGACATATTCTGCTATTATGGATTGAGGATAGATGAAGGATAGTAGAGAGAGTGTGTATGATGATGTTTTATTTATGAAAAATTTAGGTGTTTCTGAAGATAATATTGCACTTTTAAAAAATATTACCCTATCTGAGGTTAATCAAATATTAGCTTCTTTTCAAGTGGATTATAATGAACAGAAAAAAGTCAATGTAATTCAAGAGGTAGGTAATCAAAATAAGTGGAAAAATAAGCCTCCATCGCCTGAAAAAGCAAGAAATATTGGTGAAGCTGTTTGGAAAACAGGAGAAATTGACCAACAAGAGTATTATCGAACGTTAACCAAACCAAGTAAAGCAATACCTAAAGTTGATCGTTCTGATCGCGTTGGTGAGGATATTGTTGTTAACTTGAATGCTTCAATAATTAAACCAGATGAGGTTGATCATCTTCGGCGTGAAAAGAAAGACTGGGAAGATATTATCCGAGAGGTTGATGATATTTTAGATAATGTCTAAATTTGGTGGTTTAGTTAATTTATTGTTATTTATTTCATAGGTTATTCTTTGGGTTCCTTTGCCTTTGGATTTCTTTCCAATAATAGATATTTGGCCAATTTCTTGAAGATTTTTTACATGCGTTCCGGCACAAGGGCACAGATCAATATCGTCACCAATCTTTACCACTCTCAAATTTTTAACCGATTTAGGCAATAAGTCCATATTTGTCCTTTCCTTTGGCATTAATTTGTTTATTTCTTCTCTAGTCATTGTAGAAAATGTTACTGGAATAGATTGACTAGTTAAATTATTTACTGCATCACATAACTCTTCTAGCATTGCTTGGTTGAATGTTACTGGATTAAAATCAATTCTTGAATGAGATGTATGGATTTGGTTACCAACTGTCCTTATTCCGTTAAATATCTCATAGGCTATTCCTGACATTAAATGCTGTGCTGTATGCATACGCATGTGTGAGTATCGCCTCTGCCAATCAATTTCACCAATAATTTCTTCTCCGATAGATAGATTATATTCACTATCATCAATATAATGTTCAACAATATTTCTGCCTCTTACTTCGGTAACAGTTACAGGTCCGTTGCTAGTATGTAATGTTCCTACATCCCAGTTCTGCCCGCCACCGATTGGATAAAATAAAGTTCTATCTAAAGTTATTTTATTCCCATCAATATTCAAGATTTTAGCTGAAAATTTTACATTATAAGCATTATTTATTTCATCAAGATATAGTTTTTCTGTCATCATAAATTCACCAACCTATCAACTATTATGTTTGCAATGGAATAATAATCATCAAGAATCATTAATTTATTATCGTAATATGAATTTACGTTCTTAAATTCAATCCATCCATGTATTGGATTCTCTTCTTTACCATATTCGTACCACAATTCTACTAACTTATCGCTCCTTATCACTGATAAATCGTATTTTGATAAACTTCCTAATTCTGATTCTAAACATACTCCAACAAAATATTTCTTAGTTGTTATATTTGGCTTAACTATCATATCTGAAGAAAAATTATGTGAATGTATATTATTACCGATTTTATTATAATCTAAATCTGATAGATCTACTACTTTGTCATAATTTAACACTTTTTGATTTAACTCGCTACCACTTATATTTATTTTTAGTTGATTATCGAATTCTGAAATGCCGATAACCCTAGTACGATTGTAAATAACTACGCTATTTTTAGCTAGTTTGTGAGTTAAGAGTTTACAAAACCACTCAGTTCGAAAATTTATCGAGTTACCAACTTTATTCTCGAAAAGTTTTGATTGTTCTTGACCGGAAAGTAATTGTTTAATTAATTGATTATCTAAACAATAACCAGGAAAATCTGATGGAAACCCCAGTTCTAGTTCTGATGAAAATATAGTAACTTCATTATTGTTTGATAATTTATCTGCACAGATTAATCCAATTAAATTACTTCCAATTATCGCAACAGAAGTCATGCAGGTATCCCCGGGACTAATTGTAGAGCAAATACTGGACAAGATGGAATACATATTTTACAGTGAGTGCAGTTTTTCTCGTTAACAATTGCCACCCTGTTCTTTAGATCTAACACATTAACAGGGCACAGAGCAACACAAGCTCCGCAACCAAAACATTTGTCATCATCGATAACAAAAACCCGATCACTGAAGCGTGGCATGATTTAGCCAGAAGACTATTACATTTGAGTTTATGTCATTGCTATGGAAATATAATATGAAATAATTGATTGATTAATTTCCACAGGAAACTTAAATTTTCAAATTTTTATATTTTTCAACAGGCGTACTATGACCCCTTTGTTTCCATTAGAAATAATTACGATGTAAGAAATAAGTGAAATGAACAAAAAAACCGAAATAAGTAAAATTCCGATTTAATTATCTCATATACAGTCTATAAACAATACTTGTATACGGACTGCGTAAATTTATGCTATCGCATAAATTCAACTCCAGTGGAAATAAAGGGGTGTAGGTATTTACTAAAACATCAATGTAATGTGTTATGACATTCTGGATGATATGTTACGATATGGTATTTTACGATCCTGGTAGAACTAATAATTACGTAGATGAATTGGTAACTTCAGGTTATCGTTATCATTACCTAGGTGGCGGTAACGAAGTTGGTAACGTTGGTCTTGTCTTTGAGGGTAAAGCACGTAATAGGTTATTGCTTGACTATGGCATTGCACCAACGTCGC
>CEVE01134714.1_pt1 | contig 12370 bp, 4 predicted proteins | sample 356431 | NCBI WGS metagenome assembly CEVE01 (sample SAMEA2622764, study PRJEB7988) | marine metagenome | isolation source: saline water (ENVO:00002010), including
AAATAAAAGTAATCTACTCATTAGCGTATCACCGCAAATTTACCAATGTGATACTTAGTTTTCTTCTTAAGCTTCTTATTATCGTATTTACTATTAGTATAATAATCGTTTTTTGAACTGCCTTGAAGATCGCCCTCATCATCATAAGTATCTATGCAAAATTCTTGCTCATTAGGAAATTCAATTACATAAATATACAATCCTGGTGCAACTTCAGGACCATTCTGGTTGTTACCTGTTCTCAAGTTCCACCAAGCATTCCCATCAAATTGCGTAGAGTGTTGAAAAGTTGTGACGTGCTCACCAAGTATAGTATAAATAGAAACCTGGCAATTTGTTGGAAGATTCGTAAATCTTACTTTCCTTAAATTTCGATTTTCATTAAAAACAGAGCTAGCTTTATAAGGATTAGGCACTACCTTTATGGTATCCAGACAAAGAGTGTCAGATACTCCTATATTTTCACCAAGCTTAGACATGTCTGAAAGCCAACTATCTCCATCGACAAATAATTTTTGAGGTTTAATGACCAACTCCTCTCCACCAACCCAAGCATATGCAGGCCGCCAAGGATTATTCCTCTCATTGTCATCATCGAAATCTAAAAAAATTGATTGCGGTTTAAAACCAATTTCTGGTAAAGAAACAGCATACCAAAGTGAGCCCTGATAAAAAATTGTATCTCCTACATTGTAGTTTTTTGCTTCGTCATAGGCTTTTCGACTTTTATATGCATTATCTAAATATAGTTCTAAATTTAAATTGTAGTTATATGTTTCAAGCCATGCACCAGCAATTCTTAGTGAATCGCTTATTAAACTAATGTCCTCCCCTGGTGTCCAAACAAAATTGCTTGCGCCGTTATTATAATCAATAGGCGAACTATCAAGTGATCCATAATCGCTGGACTTTAAACCGACTTCTTTTCCAGTCCACATATTGATTATTTTGAAAGGAAAGTACATATCACCTACTCCAGATGCATTTGTAATTGTAACTTTAGATCCATTTATTGGATCTGCAAAAAATTTAATTTTATAATCAAAATTAAGTCGGCGCAAATAACTACTTACATTAGTATAAGATAGCTCAGGAAATACATTATCAGTATAGAAAAAAGCTGAAACACTATCCATTAAAGTGTCTTCATTCCAATACCAAACGAGATCATATAGGGTAACGGCAGGAACTGCACTGACGCTTAATGGTATTTTGTTAGTCATCTTATAACGTATTCCTTTAAACTGGTCACTCCATTTACCTACTTCAGTTATAATTTCATATTGAGGTACTGCATAGTAATCCTCTTCTTCAATAGAACCTGGAAGCCTTGAAATAGAATCTGATTGAAGAAAATTTAAATTGTTTTTGTAGTATGTGCTTGTAAACTTAGGAATACCAAGACTATCTTCGACTACATATCCATATACAAAAGGGTTTTCACAAGCCATACCTTCAACAGCACTACTACTTTGGGTAGCCTGTATTTCATATTTAACAAGATCCTGGACTATTTTTGATCTGTCAACAATAAAATAGCTTCTGTCTCCCGTTCCAATATTGTTTTGATCCGAAGTAAATAAAGCTTCTATGTCATCCGAGTCAGGGAAAGAAACATCTAAAGCAGTATAGCCAGGGACAACAGTTATAAAATTATCATCGCCAGTGTTACCCTTTTTTGATTCTAAAAATGGGTAACCGCCCAATGGGTTTGGATCACGACGAATTAATTCACCGTTATTGCCGTAGAAACTAATAGAATCCGGACCAACAAATTTTCCGGGATTAGAAGGTGGCCAAACGGTATCAGCTGTAAAAACTCCAGAAGAATCAGTCTCATTAAATGAAACTTGAAATCTTGGTAAACCCATATCATAAGCTGTAACTGTATAGGTGTATTCAACGCCATCGATTACGTTTGAATCAATATAAGAGTACTCTAAGCCAGTATCAAAACCTAAGCTAAACCTGGGAAGATAAGGATCAAGTCCAGCCACAAAAGATCGACGAGTAAATTCATCATCACAATCTCCAGAATAATCATATATACAATGAGAAAAATCTTCACTGAGATTATAATCAAATTGCGCATAAGGAACCCAACCAACAAATTCTCCATTAAAGTCATAAAGTCTGTCGTCTTCATCACCCCAAGTTAAACCACCATCGATAGAACGATAAAGCTTGTAACCCTCAAAATCTGAATAACCAGTTAGAGAATCATAAGCTGTTTCAGAAGAAGCATCCCAGGAAATAAGAACCTGGCCATGACTGGCAACGGCATAAATGTTAGGACTTTCCGGCGCAGAAAAATAGCTAAAGATCACATCAACAGAATCGGTGCTGATTGCGTTTTCATCGTCCATAACTTGAAGAATATACTTGTACTTTGTATATCTAGAAGAGGGACTTTGATCAATGACAATTATCGATTCTTCTTGAAAAGTTTCACCATCTGGGGATATCCAATTATAAGTTAAATTGGTACCATCTGGATCGAAAGAAGCCCCAGCTTCAAGAATAACGCTGTTACCTTGATATTTTGGCTTTCTTTTATCACCGCCTGCATCAGCAACTGGACATAAATTATCTTCAATGGTAATATTTAAAGTATCTGTGGTAGAACAAAACCCATCATCTACAGTTAGGGAAACCCTGTATAATTGTGAAGATGTTAAATCATCAGGACTAGTTACCAATGGACTTCGTACATTTGTGCTGCTTAATTCCAATCCATCTAATGAGGACCAATTATATGCTAGGGTATTATAATTCACATCATAAGAATTAGATGATGAAAGATAAAACTCATGTGCACAGGTAACTATATCTTGGCCCGCATCCGCAACAGGTGCATCATTATCTAAATAATTAATTTTTATTGTATCGGATACACTGTGCTCTGAATCAGAAACAATAAGCGAAAATAAGAAAATATTATCCTGATCAGTTAATGGAAATTCAAAAATAGTCGAAACAGAATTTGGGTTTGATAAATTGCTATTGTACCCATCTAATGAGACCCACTGGTAAAAAATATCTTCATCTTGAGGGTCTTCTGATGCTGAACCATCTAAAATTGCTGAAAAATCACAGCCATTGCTCAAAACCTGATCTGGTCCTGCATCAGCCCTTGGGCACATATTAGCCTTTATAAAAACATTAACCGTGTCTAAAGCTTCACAATTTCCTTCATCATCATAGATTCTTAATTGAACAAAAAATTCTGTGTCTTGAGCTATTTCTTTAGGATATTTAAACCTTGGATCTGGTTCATCAGACTCACTATTGGTTATTACTAAAGTTTCTTCCCACTCGTTTCCAACACTATTCAAAACGGTCCATTCATAATTAACATTACCATCTGGTACAACTGAACCTGTTCCATCAAGATAGGTATAATTAGATGAAGATCCATCACCGTCACAAATAGATAAGTCAATTCCAGCGTCAGCACTACACTGACCTAATAATAAGTCCAAAGAGAGAACTACATTAAAAATAATAAGTAATGAATGCTTAATAAAAATCAAAATTTCAAACCGATAGCAAATTGATTTGTGGAATTAAGGATGTCATAGTTCACATAAGCATAGTCAATAGTAAGCATCATTCTGCCTAAGCGAATATTTGCACCTGCACCCAAACTGAGACCTGCAGTGTCGTGATTAAAATGACTACCAGCACGTAAAAAATACATCTGCTTCCATCCATACTCCAATCCCATACTCCCATACACAACATAATCACTTGACTTAATCCCATCCACACTTAGCATTACAGTATTATTTTCGTTTTTTAAAAATGCACTGTTTGGACCCACTACAGTGTTTTCTATACCGAGCCTAAATGTAAGAGGTAGTGGGAATTTGTCTGTTATTCTTTGAAGACTACTATCAGGATCCAATGTACCATCAACTGGGACAATTAAATCTTCTCCTTTATACTGCACTTCTGGTCCAAAATTTGTAATACTCATTCCCAATAATGTTCCATAAATACCAGTATCAAAGTTAGAACCAATGTCATAAGATACAGCTTGCATATCTGTTTCAGCAATACGGTCTCTAATATAATTGATAGATCCACCTACTTTAAGACGATCTGTCAAGCTACGAGCATAAGTTGCTCTAGCAGAAAGAGAGAGAACCTTAAAGTCTTCACCTGTCCCATCAGGAAATTCTGCAGTTGTAACCTCCATTGGACCACTGTCTAAGTAAAATAAATGTAAACCAATAAAATCAGAAGAGCTCAATCGTGTACCATAGGTTAAAACACCATGAGTTATATCAGCTAAATATTGAACCTGAGAAAAATAAGCCTCTTGCTTTTCAATGAAAGCTATACTAGATGGATTATAGGGAATACCTGAAACTCCACGACCAGAAGCAACATGAGCCCCCCCCATGCCAATAGCTCGAGCAGATGTTTCTAGTTTTAAAAAGCTACCAGCAGCAGTGGCAACTTTGGTAACAACATCAGGAATGCTCCGATATTGACCGTATAAAAATAATGGAAATACAAATAAAAGTAATCTACTCATTAGCGTATCACCGCAAATTTACCAATGTATGGATCTAAGTTATCAGATTCTACATGGAAAATATATAAACCTGGTGATATCTCCTGATTGTTGATTGATCGCATATCCCACCATGCATTCCCAGAGATAGGATTATCGTGTTCAAAGGAACTTACTTTCTCACCAGTAAGTGAAAAGATTCTTATAGTACATTTTTCTGGAAGGTTCGTAAATCTTAATTGCCTTATATGCTCGGACTCTATAAAACCGGATACAACACGATAGGGGTTTGGTACCACACGCACTTGCGATAAATCATCAAGAGGAGTTACCCCTGGATATACTTGTACAAAATTTCTGTCTAAAACCGTAGTACCTTTAGAATTTTCAATATATGCATAACCATCTGGGCTAGCCCATTGATCGGGATTAGAATAGTTAGTATCTACCTCAGTTTCATATTGACCATTACCAATATTTTTATATGTCACATCAAAAGGAGGTTCGACACCCATATCATAAGACACTACTGAATAAGTGTATTCTAAGCCATCTACAACATCAACCTCATCTCTAAATTTATATTTATAAACAACACCATCTACTTCTATCCAATCAGATTCAGGAAGTCGAATCATGTCCAACCCAGTATCATTACCTAAACTAAACCAAGGGAAATATGGGTCTTGACCACTAATACTATGATTTCTTCTTAGTTCCTTAGGGCAGTCATAATTATCTGAATACACACAATGAAGTGAGTCCTCTTCTGCTGATAAATCAAACTGTTTGTAAGGACGCCATCCAGCAAATACTCCATCGACATCATAAATCATATCTTCTGCATCACCCCATGTAGAACCGCCATCCTTACTCTTGTAAATTTTATATCCTTCGAAGTCTGAGTAGCCTGTAACAACATCTTTTGATTCCTCAGCAACACCATCCCAATATAAATCAACATAACCCTCGCCTGTAACAGCATGAACTGTAGGTCTTGAAGGTGGAGTAAAACCCTGATAACGAGAATTATACATTACCTGAGCAAATTTAGCATTATTAATCAAATCGTCTTCTGTCTGCCCGAAAACGATACAAAACGAAAATGGCACCTCTCTACCAACAGGTAAGTCAAATGGACCACAACTCATTATCAACACACAATCCAACCCTGCTGGGTCCCTTAAATATACGTTTTCTAATTTTAATCCTTCAACAGAGTCAAAATGGGGATTTAATTCTTCTCCTAAATCAGTTCCTGGGTTTGGAGTATGGAAATGCCAGGACTTCTCTCCTGCACTCAGATTGGATGTGTCCCCAACCATAAGTTTATATAATATTTCTTCTTTATTTCTAGCTACTGGACAGCCTTCATACCCCGCATAACAGCTACTTGAATTAGATTCTGGAGAGACTACTCCCGGACGCTGATACCAATCAACCCAATGCCAATCCGTCATTTTTAAAGGCTCACCAGGAAATATATCAACTGTTCCGTCTTGATCAAGGTCGACATTATCTGTAGCTTTTGGAGAATCCAATAATTGGGTAGCCACAACACCAAAATCGTTTCCAGGTGAGTTAGATGCTGTTGGTTCATCTAACGTGTAACCTCCAACCCCAGAAATTCCATCATGATCACCTATCATAGCCATACTGATTAACATTCTATCATTGTTTACAACCAAAGTATCCCAATAATACTTCATGAAGTCATCATCATTTGTGTGTAATCCCGAACTATAACCATCCCAATTCCCCATTAAAACATCAGCATCCATATAAAACCCAAGTGACATGCCACTATAATCAAAACCTTTTCCGCCATTTAGCTTTGTACCATCAGGCATAATCATACCTTCTCCACAATTTTGAACACCATCTACTAAAATTGGGTTACCATCCTCATCTTCAGCACACCAGTCACCACTTTCATTTCTTACTTTAACAGTTACAAACATTATATCTTCAGCATACGATACACCATAAGAATGGGCTGTAGCCATTACCTTAAGGCCCATTGGATATCCCGTTTGCTCGTACTCATCATTAGTATTTACGTTGTTTCCTCTGTGCGCCCATCTATCATCGAACTCCATATAAACATCCATATCAGAAATAAAACGACCAGGAACCTCTTCCCAACAATCAGGATCTTTTCTGGATTGAGAACATCCAGGAAGATTAATGTTGTAGTCCTGAGACCATGATCCAGGCCAAAAGGATTCTAAAAGTCCACTAGAGGGGTTAATACGCTGAGGCCAAGTGCTTGAATATGCTGAATGCGCAAGTACTGGATAAGTATCGTCACCGGTCACCCAAGGAGTATCTTCAAAAATATCTTTAGTATTGTATTGGGTTTGATGAGAATTTACTCTAGACATTGTCGATGCATGCCAATCAGTTTTGTACTCGGTATCAATGAAATGAGATTCTGCAGCATTCGCTCCGTAATATACATAGTTATCATCTTCTGTCCATTCTTCCTCATCATCACCGTAATCATAAAAATCAAATTGATCCTCTCTACTTATCAATGAGGGTCTTAGTGCCCATGGATAAATAAAACCTATTCTTGCTGAGGACTTATTTGGGTCCTTTGAGCCAAGAGTACTTATGATGATTTTTCTATCATCATGATTAAAATAAAATTGTTTATCACTATCAAAATCATCAATAGATAATTTTTCATTGTTAGGATTATATAGTCCATCATCATTAGCCATTTCAAAAAGAATACCTTTGTAGGTTGTATCACCGTTCAAAGGATACCAATCATCATATGCAGAAGACGACTCCCAGATACTGTACACTGGTAAACCTTCACTATCGATTATAGTTTCAAGATTTTCCCATGAAAAATTAGCCACGTTTTTATTTCCAGGTACTGCGCCAATAAATGATACAGCAGGCAAATAAGAATAATCACCCCAAATACCTGAAGGATGAAAGTCCCAATTAATAAAACTACCGTAATTCGTTATTGCACTTTTTACACGACCTTGATCAATAAAACCCTTAGCTCTATCACTCATGGGATTTGTTGGAAAAGGGTTGTCACCAATTTTTGCAACTGCTGTCTTTTGAAAAGGATCAGGCGGATTTTGTAGATGCTTAAACTTCCCATCTACTCCGAAAAGCAATGTTAGTGATAAAATAAAATATTTAATGTAATAATAGTAATTCATAATTATTAATCAAAATCTATTCTAATGAAAAAGTTAATCTCTCTTGGTGATGAAAGACGCCAAGGCCGATCGTAGTATGCGCTAGATTTATCTGCATATACACCTGCTCCATTAGGGTCTGTTCCGGGTAAACCTACATAATTAGTGTAATATGTTCCGGGATCATCTGGCTTTCCAGTCAAAGCATAAATATCCCAAGCATTTCGAATATCAAGAATATTAAAAACGTTTAACCCTAATGAAAACTTGTGATCCATAGCCTGAAAATATTTTGAGAACGATAAATTAACATTTTTATATGCAGGTCCACGTTTTGAATTAGGCTGTCTTAAATCTTCAGCAGGGTCTTTACCTCTAAATATTACTGGAGTATATGGGTAACCACTTTGATAAAAGGCAGTCATTGAAGCCTGGACACCAAAAGGAAGAAATGTGTAAAAGTAATAAGTAAGGTCATGGGGTCTGTCATAATAAGCTAAATTTTCTTGACTAGGAGCATCTACAAACTGGCCTGATATACTTGCCCAAGCATACTCACTATTAATCTTTGCAATAGAGTATGTGTACTGGAGCTGGGATCCAAAGAATGCATATTTCCAATCAATTGTTAAATCTAGACCCCTAGCTGAACCATAATCACCGTTAGAAGCAACATTATATTGATACACTCCAGATCTTTCGAGTGTATAACGAGTTAATTGATCCATATCCCTTACCCAAGCACCTATCATATAAGCCCAATTTTCTCCAACTTGAATATTGAAATTAGCTCCATATTGCTGGGTTCGCTGTGCATTCATAGTGGCATTCCCCACTGCTCCTTCTCCTTGTTCAAATAGATCTTCAGGATCTTCTAAACTGTTGGTGTTTAAGTATACATTTTGATAAATGGGATTCTGAAAATACAGACCGTAATTAAAAGTAAAGGTTGACTTATCAGTTATCACATGGCTAAATCCTACTCGAGGACTAATTTTATATGACCACTTAGAATTTTTTAAAAATATTTTTTGCCTTGCAAGACCAGCAATATCTGAAGCTTCTTCGCCGGTGTCCCAAACATCATTGTTATTTAAATCAGAATAGAACCAAGGTCTTCCGGGACTAAAATTGCCAAGAGTATCAGACCATACTTGAGAATTATAATCAACCATGTCGATTCTTATACCATAGTTTATAACCATCCATGGAACTTCGAAGGTATTTTGGATATAGGCAGAAAACTCTTCCGGCTCTCTAAAGTCATCCCACTTCCCATTATTATTTGCATCTGTATATTCCTCACCAACATCCCATCTTCCATTTTTCTCACCAGGATCCGCACCTTCATAACCCTCATCACCTAGCAATAAACCATCAGGTCCAGTATCCTGCCAATATTCAGCAAAAGTTTGTATTTTAGCTCCAGAGCCTAGCCATGGATCTTTCACTTCATAAAAGTTTAATTTATGTGATTTATAATCTATCCCCACTCTGAGTTTCCATTTATCAGAAAGTTGGCTTGTAAGGTCTAATCGAATTTCATCAGTAATAGATGTTGAATTCGCATAGAAGGTGTCATGCCCACCAAATGTTCTGCTCTCATCCCAAGCTACACCAGTAGTAGGGTCAGGCATATAGTAATGAAGATTAGGTAGACCAATATTGTCAAAGAAAAATCCTAAATTAACAGGCGAAGCATTGTAGCCTGGAGTGTTTTCATAATCAAGATAAACGCTTTCATAATCATAAAATGGCTCAAAATCTTCATACATTTCTGGCTCCAACCAGTATGCACCATCTCTTTCGTACAACCCTTTAATAAGCTCAGGACCGTTCCAATTATTATCCTCATTTACATCTTCAAAATTTTCACCGGGATCCCATACCCCATTTCCATTATCATCATCGAAATCTTCAGCAGTGGCCCAATTCCATAAACCAGGGTGCGCCCCGTGATACCAACCACTTCTTTCATCGCGGTTTTTATAGCGAATTGTATCTCCATCTTCACCAATAGAGAAAGGAACGACAAATTCATTTTCGGGATCAGAAATTTGTTTATATCCTGCAGGATGCCTCCATTCAAACCAGTTAGGATAACCGTCGGAGTCATTATCCCTCCAACGAACACCTTGGAACTGGTCCTGTTGAAAACGTGAAAACCGCATGGTGTAGAAAGTATTTTGTGATAAAGAATGATTAACCTCAAAATTATATCTGTAGGTATCTCTGAAAAGCTCATTCCTTCCTTCATCCCAATAGAGATAGCGAGGACTAAAAGCCTGCCTGTGGTTTTCTACTTGCCAATAAGTACCATGGAATCTAAGCTGATTTGTAAACTTATAACTTAATTTTGCAAAAATATCCCACGTGTTATCAAAACCAAATCCTCTAAATCCGGCCACATCATCCCAAGGATAAACTAGATTATTTTGGTTTTGCTGTAAAAGATCAAGATCAACATCTTCACCAGGGTTTAGAAAATATCTATTACCTTGATAAACTTTATCATCAAATTCGTAAACACTATATTTATCCTGAGTAGAGTACTGACCTGAAACCCAAAATGTTAATTTTGGAATTCCAAGTATCGGGCCGCCAACACCAAAATTATAATCATTATATCCTCGATTTAAGTCGTAATTATTTGTTTCTAGTTCATTACCAAAAGCAGAATTGATTAGAGCACCAATACCGCTTGTCTCGTATCTAAAATGATATTCTATTTCATTGCTCCCTACCTGGGTGTGCCAATTAGAAACAGCAGATTGAGCATCACCATATTCTGCATTAAATCCTCCAGGCTGCCAATCAAACTGCCTAATTGCAAATAGATTAAGCCTAGTACCCGAGCCTATAGACCCAAAAATAGGGTTCCTCAAATACATTCCATCCATCATATACGCGATTTCTCCAGATCTGCCACCTTTAACGTGTATTTCTTCAATACCACGTTCTTCATGATCCGGAACTGATTTTGTTCTGCTCTCAACTTTTACTACGCCAGATTGAAGGGTGTATAATTCTGATAAGTCTCTAATAGGAAGAGCTTGAATCGCTTCCTTATCAACTGTAATTTTTTTTGCAGTAGTGCCTTTTTCAACCAACGGCTTTTCTCCAACAACCTCAACCTCGTCTCCTTCAACAGCGGCAACAGGTAACTTGAAATTAAGCCAAGAGGTTTGATCCATTACAACATTTACGCTAGTAACAGTCTGCTTTTGATAGCCCATCATTTGAACCACAACATCATATTCACCAACTGGAATATTAAGAATAATGTAGTTTCCTTCCATATCTGCCGCCGCACCAACACCTACATCGGGAATATAGATATTAGCACCCGGAAGAGGGCTATTCTCTATATCCGTAACCTTACCACGAATAGTCCCATCGGTACCTCCGTAAATAGTTTGTACCCCAAACAATAAAGCTAAAAGTAGGCTTAGGTGCTTAATCATTCGCTTAACTCCCTAAGATCAATTGTTTGGATTCCAATTTGATTATTAATATAAAAAGGATCGAAGTTAAAATCTGGATGGTCTTTGATTTCCCTTAGCTCTATATTTTTTGTTGCACTAGTTATTTTTTTATAAAGACTAGTTTCCTTTTGAATATCAACTGAAGTTAGCTCTATTCTATTTAAACCAACCCATGCTTGATTTAATGAATCTAAGTTATTTCTATTTGGAGTTTGAAAAGAATCATATGGATGCTCGGTCCATCTTATGTAAATCTCACTCTTAGCTAAACCTTTATCTTTAACAAGCCATGAAATTGTTTTTTGACCAAAGTCAACACCGCTTCCAACCATAGTCATTGTAGTAACCATAGTAACTTTGAAACAGTCATTAAAGGTGGTGTCTTTCGCAGGAACGGTAAAATTTTGTCTGTGGCCTGCAGGGACGGTTACGGACGAAGATTCAACCTTGTATGATTTTTCAATAAAATAAATTGCGATATCTGTAGTATCAAAGTAGGCTGTATCCACCATTTCACCATCTCTTAGGTAATTATTTGAAGTATAGTAGAGCACTTGGCTTTCTAGGTTTCTTTTGTGCCAAAACCCATTTTCAATCTCTCCTGGACTAAAATAAAATCCTAGTGGCAAAAAGTAAGAAGGGTATGAAATTTGGTTTAAATGATTTGAATTATGAAATATGTGATAATTATAAAATCTTTCTGTTTCACCTCCAGCAGATTTAGTCCATTCAGATTTAGTAATGTAATAATCGTCAGGGCTGCCTGCATCATTGATAACATGCCCAACTTTTTCTCTGGTAAAAAGAGTAACCAAAGAATCCACATCCTCTACATACTGTTGCTTGACGTCTGTAAAGTCAACTTCTTCGATAATATTTTCAAACTGTTCGCCCCATCGGCTTGTTATACCTTCTCCTAAACCTATCTCCAGCAGAACCTGAGGATTATCTGGGTCAACCCAATCAACAATTAGGTTATTTGGCTTATCTCCGATTAAATAGAGCATTTTGTCAGGTTCTCCATCTTCATTAATGTCTTTAGGAGTGTACTCTTCTTCAATATCATACATTTTATTTCCAGAGTCAGTAAAGTCATCACCAGAACTGTAAGAACCCGAACCATCAACATCCACATAACTTTCTTGACCATCCCATTTCCCATTACAATTTCTGTCTTGATATGGCTCATTTAAATC
>CEVE01113766.1_pt1 | contig 12368 bp, 7 predicted proteins | sample 356431 | NCBI WGS metagenome assembly CEVE01 (sample SAMEA2622764, study PRJEB7988) | marine metagenome | isolation source: saline water (ENVO:00002010), including
TTATTGATTCACATGCTCATTTTTATGACTTGGGATTCTATTTAAACCAAGTAGATTTGAAAAATACCCAAAGTCTAGAAGAAGTAATTGATAGAGTTACAGAGTTTGATGCCGAAAATAATCCGAATTTTATATTAGGTAGGGGATGGGACCAGAATGATTGGAATAATAAAACCTTCCCAACTAACACTTTATTGAATGAAAAGTTTCCTGACAAGCCAGTTGTTCTTAGAAGAATTGATGGTCATGCCTATTTAGTCAATGATTATGCTCTAAAGCTCGCTGGAATTGACAATTCAACAAAAGTCAAAGGTGGAGAAATTGTTAAAATTGGCAATAGATTAACTGGTGTATTGATAGACAATTCAATGAGACTAGTTAATAACATTATCCCTGAACCAAGTAAAGAAGAATCAATCCAGGCTCTTCTAAGTGCTCAAGATTTAGCTTTTAAGTATGGATTAACTACAATTTCAGATGCAGGCTTAACAAAAGAACAAATATACCTAATTGATGAACTTCATAAAGATGGAGCTTTAAAAATTAAAATATATGCTATGATCGAGAATGATCCAAGTTCATTAGAACATTTTTTAGAATCAGGCCCATATAAGACAGATAGATTAAATGTTAGATCTGTCAAAGTGTATGTAGATGGTGCACTAGGATCAAGAGGTGCTCTCCTTATTGATGATTATTCTGATAGAAAAGGTTTTAAGGGTATTATCAGGACACCAATTGATTCAATAAATAAATTAGCATTGAGACTTTCTGGTACTAAATTTCAAATGAATACACATGCAATTGGAGATAAGGCCAATAGAATTGTCCTAAATGCCTACAGGGATGCTCTTTTTGATTTCAGAGACCCAAGGTGGAGAATTGAGCATGCTCAAGTAATTGCAAAAGAGGATTTTGAATTATTTAATCCTAAAATTATTCCTTCTGTTCAGCCTACTCATGCAACTAGTGATATGTATTGGCTTAACGATAGAATTGGTGAGAAAAGGGTTAATAATGCCTATGCCTATAAAGAGCTTTTAAATAAATCTAAAGTCATAGCTTTCGGTACAGACTTTCCTGTTGAGGAAATTAGCCCAATAATGACTTTCTACTCTGCTGTAGTTAGAAAAGATATGAATGGTTATCCAGATGAAGGATTTCAAATGGAAAACTCTATTAATAGAGCTGATGCCCTTACAGCAATGACAAGTTGGGGTGCATATGCAAACTTTGAGGAAGAAGAAAAAGGAAGCATTGAGTTTGGAAAGGATGCAGATTTTATAATTTTAGATAATGATCTTATAACCTCAGCTGAAAATAGAATTCCGTTTACCAATATTGTAGCTACTTTTATAAATGGTGAGCTTGTATTTAACCGTAGATTTAATTAAAATATGTGTGGAATAGTTTGTGCCTTTAATATTAAAGGTAATGATGATGATGTCAGAACCAATGTTTTAAAAATGGCTCATAAGGTTAGACATCGTGGACCTGATTGGAGCGGGATATATTCTGATGGTAAAGCTATTTTAGCACATGAAAGACTAGCAATTGTTGATCCCACTTCAGGAAAACAACCAATAATTTCTCAAGATGGTAAAAAAATTATAGCTGTCAACGGAGAAATTTATAACCATCAAACCCTCAGAGAAAGTTTATTAAATAGTTACAAATTTAAAACACAATCAGATTGTGAAGTTTTAATTCCATTATATGAGTCAAAGGGTGTGAACTTCCTTAACGATCTTAATGGAATATTTGCATTTGCACTTTATGATTCATCTAAAGACACTTTTATTATTGCCAGAGATCATATTGGTATTATTCCTTTGTACATGGGTTGGGACAAGAAAAATATTTTTTATGTTTCCTCAGAACTTAAGTCTCTTGAGGGTGTGTGTGATAAAATAGAGCTTTTTCCTCCAGGTCACTATTTAGAAAGTCACGATATGGAACTTAAAGAATGGTACAAACCAAAGTGGACTTCTTTTGATTTAGTAAAAGATGCAAAAACTTCTATAACTTCAATTCATGATTCCCTTTCAGCTGCAGTAAAAAGACAGCTTATGAGTGATGTCCCTTATGGTGTATTACTTTCAGGTGGTCTTGACTCTTCTATAACTTCTGCTTTAGCTAAAAAATTTGCATCTAAAAGAATAGAATCAGGTGATAAGCAAGAAGCATGGTGGCCGCAACTTCATTCATTTTCTGTTGGTCTTAAAGGTGCTCCTGACTTAAAAGCTGCTAAAATTGTTGCTGACCATATTGGTACAGTACATCATGAAATAAATTTTACTGTACAAGAAGGGATAGATGCTATTAGAGACGTGATTTATCATCTTGAAACATATGATGTGACGACTGTCAGGGCTTCAACCCCTATGTACTTAATGGCAAGAGCAATTAAGTCTTTGGGTATAAAAATGGTATTATCCGGTGAAGGAGCTGATGAACTATTTGGTGGATACCTTTACTTTCACAAAGCTCCAAATTCAAAAGAATTTCATGAAGAAACTGTAAGAAAGCTTGAAAAACTTCATCAATATGATTGTTTAAGAGCTAACAAATCACTTGCTGCATGGGGAATTGAAGGAAGAGTTCCTTTTCTGGATAAAGAATTTATTGAAACTGCAATGAATATTAATCCAGAGGATAAAATGATCAAAAATGGTAGAATTGAAAAATGGGTTCTTAGAGAAGCTTTTAAGGATTATTTGCCAGAAAGTGTTTTGTGGAGACAAAAAGAACAATTTTCAGACGGCGTTGGTTATTCCTGGATTGATAGTCTAAAAGAATTAGTCTCTAACGAAGTATCTGATGAAGATATTGAAAAAGCTTCTGAAATATTTCCAGTAAATACTCCACTTAACAAAGAAGAATACTATTACAGAACTATTTTTCAAGAACATTTCTCTAGTGAAGCAGCTGCAAGATCTGTTCCTTCAGTTCCATCTGTGGCATGTAGTACACCTCAAGCTTTAGAGTGGGACGAATCTTTCAAAAATGTTAATGATCCAAGCGGAAGGTCTGTGTCAAATATTCATAATGAATCTTATGAATAATATGTTGATAAGTTACTATAAATACTGATTGTTACAAGCCATTTTCCATCTTCGTTTTTAGTATATTTATAGCTATATTTTTATTAGCTAAAAAATGTCAAAAAACACTTCAAAAAATCAATATTCTGCAGATAGTATTCAAGCCCTTGAAGGGATGGAGCATGTCAGAAAAAGACCCTCAATGTACATTGGAGATGTTGGGTCTAGAGGTCTTCATCATTTAGTTTATGAGGTTGTTGACAACTCTATTGATGAAGCCATGGCTGGTTATTGTTCATCAATTAAAATTGAAATAAACAAAGACTTTAGTTTAACCGTTGAGGATGATGGTAGAGGTATTCCCGTAGGAATGCACAAAAAAGAAGGAGTCTCTGCATTAGAGGTTGTAATGACAAAGATTGGTGCAGGAGGTAAATTTGATAAAGATTCATACAAAGTATCAGGTGGACTCCATGGTGTTGGTGTCTCTTGTGTTAATGCTCTATCTGAATCATTGACTGCAAGAGTCTTTAGAGATGGCAAAGAATATGAGCAAACTTACAGTAAGGGTAAACCTAACTCTGCTGTCAAGGAGGTTGGTAAATCAGATAAGAGAGGAACTTTAGTGACATTCACTCCCGATAAAGAAATATTTAAAGAAGTTATTGATTTTGATTATGATATTTTATCAAATAGAATGAGAGAACTTTCTTTTTTAAATAAAGGAATTACCATTTCTATTACAGATAATAGAAAAAAAGGTAAGGGTGGAGACCCTTTAACAGAAACTTTTCATTCAAAAGAAGGGCTTAGTGAGTTTATAAAATACCTAGACGAGTCAAGAGAGCCTATTATTAATGATATTATTAAAATGGAAGGTGAAAAAAATAACATACCAGTTGAGGTTGCAATGATTTATAACTCTTCATTTTCTGAAAATCTTCACTCTTATGTTAATAATATAAATACTCATGAGGGTGGAACTCACTTATCAGGTTTTAGAAGAGGTCTTACTAATACTTTAAAAAAATATGCAGATTCTTCTGGACTTACTGATAAGCTAAAATTTGATATTTCAGGTGATGATTTTAGAGAAGGATTAACAGCTGTTATATCAGTTAAAGTAGCTGAACCTCAATTTGAAGGTCAAACAAAAACTAAGCTAGGTAACAGAGAGGTCAGTGCTGCTGTTTCTCAGGCTGTATCCGAAATGCTTGAAAATTATCTAGAAGAGAATCCAAATGATTCCAAAATAATCGTTCAGAAAGTAATACTTGCTGCTCAAGCAAGGCATGCAGCGAGACAGGCAAGGGAGATGATTCAAAGAAAGACTGTTATGACTGGAGGAGGTCTACCGGGTAAACTATCTGACTGCTCTGAGACTGATCCTTTAAAGTGCGAGGTCTTTCTTGTTGAGGGTGACTCTGCTGGTGGTACGGCTAAGCAGGGAAGAGACAGGGTATTTCAAGCAATTCTTCCATTAAGAGGAAAGATTTTGAATGTTGAAAAAGCTCAACAACATAGAGTATTTGAAAATGAAGAAATTAGGAATATATATACCGCTCTTGGTGTTTCTATAGGAACTGAAGAGGATAGTAAAGCTTTAAACCTTGAAAAATTAAGATATAATAAAATTATTATTATGTGTGATGCCGATGTAGATGGTAGCCATATTTCAACACTAATTTTAACTTTTTTCTTTAGATATATGAGAGAACTTGTTGAAGGAGGTAATGTATATATTGCTACCCCTCCATTATATTTAGTTAAAAAAGGAAATAAGAAAGCATATGCATGGAATGATAAAGAAAGAGATAATCTTGCAAAAGAATTTGGTTCAGGTGTATCCATTCAAAGGTATAAAGGTCTTGGTGAAATGAATGCAGATCAGTTATGGGATACAACTATGAATCCAGAGACTAGAACCCTTAGACAAATATCACTAAACTTTGATAATTCTCAAGAAGCTGAAAGGTGGTTTTCTACTTTAATGGGTGATGATGTCCCCCCAAGAAGAAAATTTATTGAGGATAATGCTGTTTATGCTAAAATTGATGCTTAATTATGAAAGTAACAATCGTTGGGGCAGGTAATGTTGGTGCATCCTGCGCAGAATATATTTTAATTAAACAAATTGCTAAAGAGGTTATCCTTTTAGATATTAAAGATGGTTTTGCTGAAGGTAAAGCATTAGATTTAACTCAAACCACAAGCACACTTGGTTTTAAATCCAAAGTTTCGGGTGTTACCAATGATTATGAGGAAACATCTCACAGTGATGTAGTAGTTATTACATCAGGAATACCTAGAAAACCAGGAATGACAAGAGAAGAGCTTATTGGGATTAATGCAGGAATCGTAAAGTCTGTATCTGAAAATCTTCTTAAATTTTCTCCAAATGCAATTTTAGTTGTAGTATCTAATCCTATGGACACTATGACATATCTTGTTAACAAATCATTCAATATTCCAAAAAATAGAATAATTGGGATGGGTGGTATTTTAGATAGTTCAAGATTTAAAACATATATTTCAAAGTCCTTAGGGTATCCTCAAGATCAAATTGAAGCAATGGTCATTGGGGGCCATGGTGATACTACAATGATCCCTCTTACATCTTTAGCTAAATGCAATAATAAATTATTAACCAGTATCCTATCAGATGATGAAGTTTTAAAAATTGCATCTGATACAATGGTTGGAGGAGCCACTTTAACTAAGCTTCTTGGAACATCTGCTTGGTATGCACCAGGAGCTTCAGTTTCATATTTAGTAAACGCAATAGTTAATGATACTAAAGAACTTCTACCCTGCTCAGTTTTACTAGAGGGAGAGTATGATGTCCAAGATATATGTATTGGAGTACCAGTAAGAATTGGTAAAAATGGATTTGAAGAGGTTGTGCAATTAGATTTGAGTAATAAAGAACTAGAAATGTTTCAAAATAGTGTTAATGCTGTTAAAGAGACAAACTCTGCACTTGATGGTTTAATGTAGATAAAGTTGCCTGATAAATATTCAAATGTTATATTTGCAGGCGTTAAAATTGTATCATGCAAGGAAACTCTTTAATTAAAACTTTTGCGATATTATTTGGTTTAGTCAGCATCTACCAGCTTTCTTTTACTTTTATATCATCAACTCTTGAAAATAAAGCGAAAAATGCTGCTATAGAAAAAATTTCGGAAAACGAAATTTCATTCTCTGAAAAAAGAGCCAGTGAGGAGGTAAGATTTCTAGATTCCATTGGTGATTTTCCAGTTTTAATGTATTCCTCATACAATGATGCCAAACAAAAAGAATTAAATCAAGGTCTTGATCTAAAAGGGGGTATTAATGTTATTTTACAGATTTCTATTAAAGACCTATTAAAAGGTCTTGCAGAAAATTCTTCTAACACAAAATTTTTAAGTGCCCTTGATGATGCTGATGAACTTCAAAAACAATCTGATCAAACATATTTAGAATCTTTCTTCGAAGCATTTGATTCTAATCCAGATCAAACTAGATTAACATCTCCAGAAATTTTTGGTAATAGAACTCTAAGTTCGGAGGTTTCATTTGATACATCTGATGATGATATGAAATTAATTTTAAGATCAAAAATTGACGAATCTATAGTTTCTGCATTTGAAGTTTTGAGAAAGCGTATTGATAAATTTGGAGTTACTCAACCTAATATTCAAAGATTAGGTTCATCTGGTAGGATTTTAATTGAACTTCCTGGAGCAAAAGATATAGACAGAATTCAGAATCTCTTACAAAGTACAGCACAGTTAGAGTTTTGGGAAACTTTTAAAAATGATGATTTTTCAGAATTTCTAGTATCTGCTAACCAATATTTATCATCACTTGAAATAAATAATGAACAATCAAAATCTAGTATAGATGATCTTTTAGCTGATGTTGAACAGTCATCAGATTCTATCCAAAATACATCAAACCCATTATTAAGTCTTGTAAGAGCATTTAGTTTTCAGGGGGGTCCTATTATAGGAAGATTTTTACCTAGGGATCAAGATTTAGTTGAATCATACTTATCAATTCCTGAAGTTAGAAAATTATTACCAAGAGATTATAGGTTTACTAAATTCTTATGGGGTAAGGTTGATCAAGATGGTTTATCAAGTCTGTATGCTATTAAATCCAATCGTGAGGATGTTTCACCTTTGAGCGGAGGAGTAGTTGTTGACGCCTCGCAAAGCTATGATGCTGTTGGAAACCCTGCTGTTTCAATGCAAATGAATGCTCAAGGCGCTAGGGTTTGGGAGAATTTAACAGATGTTGCTTACAGACAAAATTCAAATATCGCGATTGTCCTAGATGATATTGTATATTCTGCTCCTGGAGTTACTAGAGGTGCTATTAGTGGGGGAAGATCTGAGATTACCGGTGATTTTGATTTAAATGAGGCAATTGACTTAGCAAATGTATTAAGAGCAGGTAAATTACCTGCATCTGCAACTATCATCCAATCTGAAGTAGTTGGTCCATCTCTTGGACAAGAAGCAATTGATAGTGGTATATATTCATTTTTAATTGCACTTACTTTTGTACTTGTTTGGATGATATTTTACTATGGTCCATCTGGTATATTTGCTGATATTGCATTAATATTAAACATTGTCTTAATATTTGGAATTCTTGCTGGTTTAGGAGCAGTTCTTACTCTACCCGGTATTGCGGGTATAGTCCTTACAATAGGTATATCAGTTGATGCAAATGTTCTTATTTTTGAAAGAGTTAGAGAGGAGTTAAAAAAAGAAAAGGGTTTAAAACAATCAATTAATGATGGTTTTAATAACGCTCTCTCTTCGATCTTGGATGCAAATATTACAACTGGTTTAACTGCATTAGTATTATATATATTCGGAACAGGTCCAATTAAAGGTTTTGCAACAACCTTACTTATTGGGATAGCAACATCACTATTTACTGCAATATTTATTACAAGATTATTAATAGATAACAAGGTTTTTAAGTCAGGTAAACTAGAATTCTCAACTAGATCAACTAAAGATCTCTTCAGTAATCTTAAGATTAAGTTCTTAGGTAAAAGAAAAGCTACATATGCAATTTCATCTGTCCTTATTCTTATTAGCCTTGGTTCATTATTATTTCAAGGATTAAATCAAGGTGTAGATTTCCTAGGTGGAAGATCCTACATTGTAAGATTTGACAAAGAAGTTAAATCTTCTGAGATAGAGTCTACACTTAATAACGCTTTTGGAAGTGCTGAAGTAAAAACATTTGGATCAGCAAATCAGTTAAAAATTACAACAAAATACAAAGTAGATCAAGAAGGATTAGAAGTTGATAATGAAATTAAAAATTTACTTTTTGAAAACCTAAATTCTATTTACGATGAACCCCTTACTTATGATCAGTTTTCAGTCGGTGATGAAATAGGAATTATGTCGAGCATTAAAGTAGGTCCAACAATTGCAGATGATATTAAACAAAACTCAGTGTGGGCTATTCTAGGTTCATTAGTAATTGTTTTTTTCTATATCCTTCTGAGGTTTCAAAAATGGCAATTTTCACTTGGAGCTGTATCTGCTGTATTTCATGATGTATTAATAGTCCTTGGTATATTTTCATTAACATATAAGATTATGCCTTTTAACATGGAAATTAATCAAGCATTCATTGCGGCACTCTTAACTGTAATAGGTTATTCTCTAAATGATACAGTTGTTGTGTTTGACAGAATTCGTGAATTTTTTAGAATTCACTCTTCTTGGGATAGTGAAACTACAGTTAATACTGCACTTAATAGTACCCTAAGTCGAACCCTTAATACATCCTTGACAACCTTAATTGTTCTCTTAGCAATTTTTACTTTTGGAGGTGAGTCAATTAGAGGTTTTATGTTTGCTCTTATTATTGGTGTGATGGTTGGGACGTACTCGTCAGTGTTTATAGCTACACCTATAATGTTTGATTCATACAAGAATAAAAACTAACTAATAGTTTTTATATTTCCTTCCTTGTTAAATAATAAAATAAAACCTAAAACTATAAAAGGTATACTAAGCCATTGACCAGTTGTGAGACCAGGAAGAAATGTTTCTATTCCACCTTGACTTTCTTTTACAAATTCAACCATAAATCTTATAAAACAAAGTCCTATTAAAAAATAGCCAGATAATATACCTCTTCTATCTCTTATATTAGAATATTGATAGAGTCTGTAGAGAATTATAAAAAGAATAATATATCCAAATGATTCGTATAGTTGGGCAGGATGTCTTGGAAGAGTTTCACCTCTATTCTCAAATATTATTCCCCAATCAGAATTAGTGTATTTTCCAAGAATTTCTGAATTAAAAAAATTTCCTATTCTCACAAATGCCCCACCAATAGCAATTGGTATTGTTAGTCTATCAAAAATCCAAAAAAAGTTTTTAAACTTATATTTTTTTATGAATAAATATAAACCTATAAAAACTCCAACTGCAGCTCCATGGCTAGCAAGGCCCCTAAATCCTGTAAACTTATAACCATCAATTAGACCAAGAAGAGATGAGTTTGGAGATTCTTGAATCGGAAGAAGTATTTCAATTAAGTGGTTTTGATAATAACCCCATTGATAAAAAAATACTTCACCCAACCTAGCACCTAAAAAAATAGATACTACCATATATATTAACATTGGATCTAAATATTTCTCGTCTATTTTTTCTTTAACAAAAAATGATTTAACTAGGTTATAGCCGAGAATAAAAGCGAGAATAAACATTAGGCTATAGATGTAAATGGAAAAGCCACCAATTTCAATTAAAGTTTCGTTTGGTGACCATTTGATCTGGTTAATTAGCATGTTTAAATATATAGATAATTTATGGAACTGGATCATACCCACCCTTGAATAATGAGTTGCATCTTATTATTCTTCTTATAGTCAAGTAAGTACCAATAAAAACGCCATGTTTTCTCAAAGCAGTTATGCCATATTCAGAACAAGTAGGGGAGTATCTACAATTACTTCCTATTAATGGAGAGATAAAGAGTCTATATATTTTTATTAGAAAAATAAATGGAAATGCAAGAAGTCTGCTAATCTTTATCATTTAGATTAATTCCAATTTTTGCTAATTCGTCTCTAATATTATCAGAGAGTTTGTAATCTTTTTCCTTTCTTGCATTATCTCTAAGCTCTAATAGAATTTCAAGAACTGAGTCATTATTTATTATATCTTTTTTAAGATTTAAGCCTAGAATTTTATTTAAGAAAATATCAAATAAATTAACGAAATAATCTTTTTCAACTTGACTAATTTCAATTACATTATTCTCAATGTCATTTATTATTTTATTTGAGTTAAATATCTCAGCTAAAAGCATTGGTGTATTAAAATCATCATTAAGGCAATCATAACATTTATTTTCCCAATTTTTAATTAAATCTAGAAGTTTATCATCTTTTGTTTTAACTGTTTTAACTTGATTTAGTCTATTTATAATTTCAATCAGCCTTTTAAAACCTTTTTCAGACGCTTGAATTGCAGATTCACTAATATCTAATTCATTTCTATAATGTGCTTGTAAAAAGAAGAATCTGACAATATTTGGTTCATAAGACTTGGAAAATTGATCATTATTTCCTGAAAATAATTCATTTGGTAGAATATTGTTACCTGTTGACTTAGACATTTTCTTGTTATTTAGTGTAAGCATATTTGCATGCATCCAAAAATTAGCAGGCTGTTTTCCAGTATGCCCAAAACATTGTGCGATTTCACAATCATGATGAGGAAATTTAAGATCAATACCACCTCCGTGTATGTCAAATTCCTCACCTAAGTACTTTTTACTCATAGCTGTACATTCGAGGTGCCATCCAGGAAATCCTTCACTCCAAGGGGAGTTCCACTTCATTAAATGATTCTTATCAGCTTTTTTCCAAAGTGCAAAATCAAATTCGTTTTTTTTATCATTTTGACTAGCAAGATCTCTTGAGTTAGATTTAATATTATCTAGATCTCTTCCAGAGAGTTTACCATATGAATCAATGGCACTATAATTAGATATATCAAAGTAGACAGATCCATTAGATATATATGCAAGTTTCTTCTGTATTAAATCTTCAATTATTGAGATTTGTTCAGTTATGTGTCCTGATGCAGTTGGTTCTATGCTTGGATCTAATACATTAAATTTTTTTAAAATCTCTCTAAAACTATTAGTATATTTTTGAGCTATTTCCATTGGCTCAAGCTGTTCAATCTTAGCTTTTTTAGAGATTTTATCTTCACCAGTATCTTCTAGATGCCCTACATCAGTTATGTTCCTAACATACCTAACTTTATATCCTAAATGCATTAGATACCTGTATATTACATCGAAAGAAATAAATGTTCTACAATTACCAAGATGAATGTCACTGTAGACAGTAGGACCACAGACATACATACCAACACTATTATTTCTTAAGGATTTAAATCTCTCTTTAGAACTTGATAATGAGTTGTATATGTATAAATCCCTTTGTGACATTAAAGTTCAGACTCAAGTTTAATATAGTCTAAAAACTCTCTTTTATTTTTCTCTTTTTTAAATTTACCTCCAAACTCAGAAGTAACAGTACTAGAGTTAATATCTTTAATACCTCTGGAGTTTACACATAAGTGCTTAGCATCGATAACGCATGCAACATCATCAGTGTTTAATGCTTTTTGAAGCTCTCTAACTATCTGTATTGTCAATCTTTCTTGTACTTGAGGTCTTTCAGCAAAATATCTCACTATTCTATTTATTTTGGAAAGTCCAATAACATTACCATTAGATATATATGCAACATGAGCCAATCCAACAATAGGAAGAAGATGATGTTCACAAGTAGAATACAATGTGATATTCTTCTCAACAAGCATCTCTCCATAATTATATTTATTTTCAAATGTTGACATCTCTGGTTTGTTCTTAGGATTTATGCCAGAGAAAATTTCATTAACAAACATTTTAGCAACTCTTCTTGGTGTTCCTTTTAGACTATCGTCAGTCAAATCCATACCAAGTATATCCAAAATATCGTAAACCTTTTTTTGGATCAGACTTATTTTCTCTGGATCAGGTAAATCAAAAGCTCCTTCTTTAAGTGGAGTTTCTTCATTATTTGATCCAATGTGATCATCACCAATTGCATCAATCTCTTTATCTAATAATTCTTGTAGTTTCATTTTTTTAAAATTTGAGTAACACAAAGATAGTTATTAAGAAGTTAAGTAGAAGTTAAAGTTTAAATCTTAATGTTGTAAATAATGTAAATATGTCATTATCAATTGAATATAAATTAGTTAATCCATTATTATATAATTGATT
>CEVE01048150.1_pt1 | contig 12266 bp, 7 predicted proteins | sample 356431 | NCBI WGS metagenome assembly CEVE01 (sample SAMEA2622764, study PRJEB7988) | marine metagenome | isolation source: saline water (ENVO:00002010), including
ATATATCTATTATTAAATCTTTTGACCTATAGAACAGTGACTCAATACTATCTAATGAATCTAATACTGGGTACGTATTAGGAAGCATGCATATTTGTGAAAATCCGCCAGCTATGGCTGCTCGTGCCCCTGAATTTAGAGATTCTGTGTCTTCAAAACCAGGTTCACTAAAATGGCACCTCAGATCAAGAAAACTTGGAGTTATAATTTTATCTTTACAATCAATAGTTTTGAAATCATTAAGTTCACCGTTAAAGTTTAAATCTTTAACAATCCCATCAATTACTAAAATATTTCCTTTTACTGTTTTTTTTGTTGATGGACAATAAATATTACAATTTGAAAAAATATATTTATCAAGTTTTTGAGAATTTAATTGCGCCAATTTACTGACTACCTCCAAGTAATAAAAAAAGAACACTCATCCTTACTGCAACACCGTTTAATACTTGGTCAAGAATAATTGCGTTTTCTCCATCAGCTACATCACTACTAATTTCTACACCCCTATTTATTGGGCCTGGATGCAATACAACTAAATCATTGTTTAATTCTCGTAGTCGATTTTGATTCATTCCAAACAATTGCCTATACTCTCGTGTTGAGGGAACAATACCTATCCCCATTCTCTCTCTTTGAATCCTAAGAATATTAACTGCATCAACTTTTTCAATTAATGAATCTAAATCAAAACATACATCTACACCTAAATCTGAAATATTTTTAGGAATTAGGTTAGCTGGCCCACAAACAGTGACTTTAGCACCCATAGTCACTAAACCATAAATATTTGAACGAGCCACTCTACTATGCAGGATATCTCCAACAATGCCGATTTCAAGACCTTTGATTTTACCAAACTTTTCTTTTATACTCATCATATCTAGCAAAGCTTGTGTAGGGTGTTCATGAAATCCATCTCCACCATTAATGATTGTTGCATCCATATAATTTGTTAAATTGACACAAGAACCAGGAGAAGAGTGCCTAATAACGATACAATCAACTTTCATAGAATGTAAGTTCTGAATTGTATCCTTAAAACTTTCACCTTTCTTTAAGCTAGATGTGTTTGAGCTAAAATTCATAACATCAGCAGAGAGTCTTTTTGCAGCTAACTCAAAAGACATTTTTGTTCGTGTTGAATTTTCAAAAAATAAATTCAAAATATTCTTACCTTTTAAAGATGGAACTTTTTTGATAGGGCGATCAAGTACTTCTCGGAACTTAAAGGCTGTATCAATTATATTCTCTATATCATTTTCAGGTATATTTTGCAATCCAAACAAATGTTTTACAGATAATGAGCTCATTTAACAACCTTTAAAATTTCATCTACTTTATCTATTTCATTCATTTTAACAATAATATGTTCAGATAAATTTGTTGGAAAATTCTTTCCAACAAAATCCGGTCTAATTGGAAGCTCTCTATGGCCCCTATCTACTAAAACAGCTAATTTTATTTTTTCAGCTCTTCCATATGAAAATATTTCATCAATAGCTGCTCTGATCGTTCTACCCGTATACAAAACATCATCAACTAGAAAAATCTGCTTTAAGCTTACATCGAATGGGATATCTGATGCGCTTAGCTTAGGCATAATTAATCTATCGCTAAAATCATCTCTATGAAAAGTGATATCAATTGTACCAAATGGGATATCGACTTTTGAAATTTCTTTAATATTATTTCTTACTCTATTTGCTAAAAATTCTCCTCGAGTTTTAATTCCTATAATAGCGACATTATCAAAAGTTGAACAGGACTCTACTATTTCGTGTGAAATACGAGTAATCATTTTTTGCATTTGAATTTGATCTATAAGTTTTATACTATTCATAATTGTATATAAGGAGACAGATAATAAGGTAGCATCACAACTTTTACTGTCTCACAGTACAGTTTAAAAAGTTTTAAATCGTTGCACTTAAATTATAAAGAAACTTTATAATTAAAAAACTATTTAATATTAGATTACTATTATCATATATGAATTTATTAAACCGCTACATTATAAAAAAAATACTTTCAAAATATCTATTCCTTTTAGTTGGATTTTTAATTTTATTCCTTATAGTAGATATAATTGAAAATATTGATAAGTTTTCAGATTCTGAAATCACTACACCTAAAATCCTTAACTATTATATGTATTCAATCCCCTGGTTTATTAGTATCGCACTACCAATGACCACATTACTTTCATGCATTTTCACTATAGGGCAACTCCAAAAACACCATGAGCTAACCGCCTTAAAAGCATCTGGAATAAGCTTAAAAAAACTATCTATTATTTTTATACTTTTAGGTGTAATAATTAGTAGTGGATCTTTTTTATTCGACAATACTATAGTTTCAACATCAATTAAAAAAAGAACTGAAATAACAGAAAAATATTTAACCAACAAAAGTAAATCTCAACAGATAAAAAAATTCCACCTAGTTAACAACAGTTCTGGATTAGAAAATATTTTATACATAAATAATTATGACTTTATTAAAAGATATGCACAAAACGTAATCATTACAGAATTAGACAAAAATAAAAATCTACTTGCAAGCTATACAATTGACACCCTTGCTTGGAACGATACCCAGCTTTCATGGAATTGCAAAAACGTAAAAAAAAGAATGGCAAACAATAATTTCCAATCTGAATTTATTAAAAATCAAGAAATAGAGCTTTTTATTCATGGTCAAAATAATGACAATAATTTCAAGGAAGAGGACCTTATTAAATTCTTGCCTGATTCAGATGAGTTAAATTATTGGGAGTTAAAAAACCTTTCAGAAAGAAGACCACAGGATCTAAGGTTAAAAGTAGACTATAATTTTAAAATCGCATTTAGCTGTACAAGCCTTATAATGATATTGTTTGGCATTGGTTTATCTATTACAAAACCACGAACCAACTCTGCTACTGGTGTTGGTGTTGGCATAATGGTTATTTTCCTATATTACATTGGTATGAAATTTGGGCAAAGCCTCGGATATAGTAAAATATTATCTCCATTTTTATCAGTCTGGTTGATAAATATCATATTTTTAGGGGTGGGAGGCTGGCTATATTCAAAAATCAGAACCTGATTACAACACTATCAATAACTAAAAAACTATTTTTTTAGATATATTTTTAATCAAATCCTTAATTTTATCTACAAACGTTCTATCACCTTCTTTAGGCTCTTTATAATCATAAAATAAATTTAGCGCTAGGTTAAAGCCTCTGGTATTTTTTAATGATAATGCACCAACATATCCATAAGCAATATCTACTTTCATTGATCCTATAGAATATCCGCTTCCTATATTAAACCGATATTTATCTTCTCCTCCAAGAGTTAAACCAAAACGCAAAGGGATTTTGGGATTTTTATTCAACTCTAAACCAATAGCAAACTTCCACCTATCTTCATTTCCAAAAGAATTATCCAAACCAGTCATTATATCCGCAGCTAACAACATATTTTCTTGTCTAAAATTCTTAGATAATCCAAACCTTAAATATGTTGGATAATCAGTTTTAAATGGTGCAGATTTAAATGAGCTAAGATCGTCTAAATTTTCAGTTGGGATAACAACTCTTCCATCCTCCAATAGAACAATTTTATCTGGATCAACAAGGGATTCATCTGATGAAACTAATCCTGATTCTATATTATTTTCATCTAAATAGATTAGAGGAAGCTCACCAGCTGCAGGATTTACAATAGGGACATCCTCAAAATCTATTAGTGCTATTTTATATGTTTCAGAATTAAATATATCTGCTACTGTAGCACCTAACATAGCGTCCGCATTTAAACTATCGACTGAAAAATTCAAAAATAAATACTCTTTTTCTCTAACGGGAAAAGAAATACCAGCATTATCCAGGGACTCCATAAGTCCCGAACTATTCCATTTCAAACTTGAGAAAGCATTAGTAATTGATAGCCCGTATTTCATTCCATTTTCAAATTCATTAGTTGATATACCTACATCTAAAGCCGCACCCAAACCTCCTAAACCCTGCTTTATTAAATAACTTCCTTTTCCTACAAATGCAGTTGTATCAGTTTTAAAATACGGTTTTTCAAGCTCTTCCATATTTGAATAATAAATTCCTTGGAGATATTTTATAGTCCAGCCAATATTTATATCTCTAAGATTATGACAATAAGTAAAACCTGTTTCAAGCCCAATTAAAAGATTTTGATTAAATGACATATTTAACTCTTTTCCTATTGGATTGCCAAAAAACATTAGGTCTATAAATGCTTGAGGCAACTCAATATCACCATAAAGAATTGCATTAGAAGTAAATGCATAATTATTTTTTGAGAAATTTATACCTGGGATTGAATTAATCGAATTTAAACTAAAGCTTAACCCTTCACCATCTAAAATATTCAAAATATTTTCTTTAGGATAATAATTTGCTGTTAGAGGATTATCAAAATGGGCACCATTTAACTGATTATACCTAGTTAAATTAAAAAAATTATTAAGTATCAATGATTTACTAGAAAAAATGTTAACAGTTGAATTTGTACCATTATTTATGTTCGCAGGATTTACACCAACAGCCCTATAACCACTTGACAGTGTGCAGTAAGCTCCTCCAAGACCAAGCATTCTTGCATCTTGATAATTTTGACCTAAAACGACACATACAATGAATAGGGCTAAAGTTTTCTTCATCTAATTGAATGATTATTTGACTTTTGATTTCCAGTCAATTTATCGTTCTTCCTCGATAAACCTTCCGTATCTAAAATAAATGTTAAAAAAGATTTAACTCCTAAAAAATTGTCTGTTTGCAATGAAGCTGGCTCTCCACCTGTACCAGCTAAAGTAATCATGGGTACCATAAATCTATTTTCTGATGCGGTAAACCAAGATACTCGCTTAGCATCTAGAACTTCAGATGAGAAAGAAACACTCGGATTAACAACAAAACCATTAGCATCTAATTCTAATGGAGGAACAAATGAAACATCAATTACCCTACCTACCCAAAACAAAATAGAGTCTTGGCCATTTATATCATTTGCAAAAAACTCTACGTAATATGCACGATTATCGTTGGCATCAATTGACTCAAAAGATATATTATCAACACCTAATCTAGATAAAGAGTCTTGATAATTAACCCATGAAAATCCACTTGAATTACATGAATTTTCATCTAAATATAAATTATTTGAACATCGTTCATCTAAACTGTATAAGTCATCTAAATATAATGGAAATATTGTGCTATCAGAGGCTAGCATAGACATTGAAATTCCAAGTGGCGAATTGTTTGTTATTTCTGCATTAAATTCAGCTTCTACTAAAGCATCTTCTATTTGCTCGGACAAGCTTACATCCAAGGCATCAATAATTGTATAGTCTTGAGGAATAAAGACCCAATCTTCATCAAAAACAAATGCCAATGGTGCTACTATTGAGAAGTCACCCCACAGATTGTCATCTTCTCTTAATGTACCTTCGCCATCTATTAGCACAGACCCCTGCAAATTCATCTGATTAGGTCCAAAGTATATAAAATCTAATAAATTAACATTTTCTTCCCCATCAAACGGAGATTCTATAACTTCGTATGGCTCTTCTGAATTTTCTGAACAAAAATATCTTGTAATTTGACTATCTTTATTAATGGAAATTTTAGTTACTGCGATGTCACCAACTTGATAATCACAGGGATTTTCCAGATTTCTGTTTGGGGAATCCAGCGCAACATCAAATGGGAAGTTTTTACTTTCTATACTTTCATCTGCAAAACAATTATCAGTTGAGACTCCAGAAGGACATTTTTTGCCTGTCAAATCAAATGTAGCTTGAACAGTATTGATAGTAATTTGATTATAAATATTCATTTCCAAAAATATATCATAAAGTTTAAAATCATCAAAACCCACTGGCAACCCTTGAAGTGGAACACTTTGAACTTGAGGAAAATCTATCTCTTCTGTAATAGCTGATATCGATTTAAGCTTTATACTTGATACTTCTGCCGAGTAACCTGTTTCTTGGATTGTAAGAACATTATTGAGTAAGGGAATTTTATACTGACCGCTAGCAATTGAAAAATCATAATCAACCTGGATATTTTCAAGATTAATATTTAATTCTTTTTTACCAATCACCTTATTACTTAAATTGAAAGATTCAGACACAGAAGTTTGTGCTGGAATTGATATATTTTGAGAATATAATTCACCATTTTCATAAATATTGGAAAAAATTAACTCTAAATCAGCACCTCCAAAGAATCCATTGTCAACATTAAGTGTAAACTCATTTGAATACTCTGTTTCACCTTCTTGTATAATACCATCATTTTCACCAAAGTCCTCATCTCCCTCAATCCCATTTTCACCATAATCATCAAATTGAGAACCATCATCTATTAACGCCTCTCTTACCTGGACTTGATCAAATGCAGGAAAAGCAACTTCAATTGGTTCATTAGGAGGAGCATTTGATATATCTAAATTAACAACTAGAGTATCAATTAAAAGTTCCCCGTTAAGGTTAAAAGTAATCTCATCATCTTGAATATCCCATCCTGATAAAGACTCTTGAATACAAGATTCACAACCAGAATTAACACATTCTGCATTAGAACTATATTGAATTGGAGCTGTTGAATCATCTCCATCTATTATTGTATTATCAGTAGTACAAACATAAATTGATGCGTTGTAGCAAGGATCACAAGACGCGCTACACTCGCCAGATGAGGAATAAATTGTTATAGAATCAGGTATACCATCTCCATTCAAATCTTCATCTAAAACGTTACCATCATCATCTAAAGCATCCGTTGTACAAGCGTGAATTGGCTCAATATAACAAGGGTCACAAGATGCGTTACATTCCCCTGATGTCGAGTATGTTTGAATCAAGTCAGTGTCAACATTACCATCATTATCTAAAGCATCTGTTGTACAAGCGTGAATTGGCTCAACATAACAGGGATCACAAGATAGCAAACATTCATTTGAAGTAGAGTATACCTGAATTAAGCTTACATCAACATTACCGCTATCATCTAAAGCATCCGTTAAACATGAATAAGAATCTACTACGACACAATCAATAGCACAGCTATTAATGCAATCAGATTGGATGTCATATACTACACTATCCAAGGGGCACACATAAGTTAACTGCTGTAAGCAAGGAGCACAAGAAGACTCACAAGATAATTGCGAGCTTGGTCCCTGGTATGTCGTAGGATCTCCAACTATATTTCCCGATGCATCAACCGCATCTGCAACACAAACTGAAGTTGTTAAATCTAAGCAAGGAGCACAAGCTGCTTCACAGTTACCCTGAGAACCATTTCCTTGATATAAAGTAGGATCTCCAACTATATTTCCCGATGCATCAACCGCATCTGCAACACAAACGGCTAAACTAAAGTCAACACATGATTCACAACCTACCGTACAATCGAGTTCAGAGCCATCTCCCTGATATATAGTTGGATCACCAACTATATTTCCTGATGCATCGATCGCATCTGCAACGCAAACAAAAACATCTTCTCCAAAACAAGGATCACAATTTGAGGTACATATTTCTGTAGATTCATAAATTGAAAAATTATCTTCATTTACAATAACTTCACCTGAAGTTTCATCCACACTAATTGCATCAGCTATACAAATGTTTAAAGGGCAATTTTCTGACGGAAGTTGATCCTCATGAACCACAAAGTCTAATTCTGCAAAAAGTGAGGAATCTAATGTCAATTCATATGATTCAAAATTAATATTATCTACAACCGTAGTATAAGGATCTATATTTTCAACAAGAAGAGAAGTGAACAATTCTTGATTTGATATCGGACCTTTATAAATATTAAAACTTAAATCTACAATAAAAGGAAGGCCATTTCTAAATTCAACCTCCCATTCCATAGAATCATTTAATATAATTTTTTCTATACTTATATCACCTATCTCTCCTAAATCAATTGCATCAAAATCTATATCCAAAGGAACTTCAACTACAATTGGCTCATCAAATTCATCAGATACAGTGGATATAGGGTCTGGAACGGAACTCAAATCTACAGGTATTGAAAGTGACTGTTCATTATCAGGAATGAAGCTATCACATGACTGTAAAATATTATTTATCAAATTGTTATCGGATTCTGGAATTTCAATAGAAACAGGCACAACGGTAGGGTCAATTAACGGACTTGGTAAGTTATCTGATAAATCATATGTAATTTCATCCTGTATGATTTGTGGTTCTATTGATATATCAGATAAATCTAATTTAAAAAAACTCATGCCTAATTCCTGCTCTACAACATTTAATCCTACCGAATCGATATCATTAATAAATTCAATTTGCATCATGTTACTTAGAGAGTCAGAAAGGCCATAATTATCCCAGATACCATTTCCATTCTCATCTGTAAATAGTTCACCTAAATCATAAGATCCGTTACTTTGAGAGCCATCTGGGTCTACAAAAGAGCAATCAGCATCAGAACCACAATCCTCAAAATCCTCAGCAGTTGTATTAATCACACCATCTTGTAGGATTCCTTCAAAGCTATATTCGGTATCTGTAAGAGGAACCGAAATTGGTAGATGCCAAGATGGAGTCTCAGGAGACTCAGGCTTTTGAAATTCACATGAGTAAAAGAATGGAATGAATAAAATAAATATTACATTTTTATTCATTTAATATTTATAGTGATCGGGCTTAAAAGGTCCTTTCTTATTAATTTTTGAGTACTCTTCTTGCTCACTTGTTAACTTAGTAAGCTTTACATTTAAATGGCTAAGATGTAATCGAGCGACCTCTTCATCTATTTGCTTAGGTAATATATGAACACCTATCTCGTATTTCTTAGTCCATAGCTCGATTTGAGCAAGAACCTGGTTTGTGAATGAAGTAGACATAACAAAGGAAGAATGCCCCGTAGCATTTCCTAAGTTCACTAATCTTCCTCTCGATAAAAGAATGATTGAATTGCCACTTAATAGTGTAAACTTGTCTACTTGAGGCTTAATATTTTCTTCTTTAATAGAATCGTTAGATTCTAGATAATGCACATCTATTTCATGGTCAAAATGTCCAATATTGCATAGAATGGCATTATTTTTCATTTTTTCCATATGATTTCTATTAACAACATCTTTATTGCCTGTAGCTGTAACAAATATATCACCGTATTCACAAGCTTCATCCATTGTTACAACATTAAACCCTTCCATTGCAGCTTGTAAGGCACATATTGGATCTATTTCTGTGACATATACTCTAGCTCCATATCCTTGCATAGATTGAGCGCATCCTTTACCAACATCGCCATAGCCACAAACTATAACTTTTTTACCAGCCAACATTATATCTGTACCTCTTTTTATTCCATCAGCTAATGATTCCCTACAACCATATTTGTTATCAAATTTTGACTTTGTAACAGAATCATTTACATTAATGGCAGGGAAAGGCAACTCATTTTTTTCAAACAGAATATTTAAAGCCTTAACTCCAGTAGTTGTTTCTTCTGATACTCCCTTAATATCTTCTAATAGATCTGGATAATCATTAATAACAATGGCAGTTAAGTCACCTCCATCATCCAACAAAATATTAGGTCCTTTTCCATTAAAATTTAAAGTTTGCTCAATACACCAAGTATATTCTTCCTCTGTTTCGCCTTTCCATGCAAAAACTGGAACTCCTGTACTGGCAATAGCAGCTGCAGCGCTGTCTTGAGTTGAATAAATATTGCAAGAAGACCACCTTACTTCTGCGCCTAAGGCAGTTAGAGTTTCTATCAAAACTGCAGTTTGAACAGTCATATGAATACAGCCAGCTATTCTAGCGCCTGATAGAGGTTTTGAGTTTCCATATTTTTCTCTAAGAGACATTAAGCCAGGCATTTCTTTTTCTGCTAGTAAAATTTCTTTTCTTCCTAAATCTGATAGATTTATATCAGCAACTTTATAATCCATTATCTTATTTTCCATTGTATTCCTTTATTATAAATATTAAGACAGCAAGTTTAGTTTATCTGTCTGTTCCCAAGAACAATCTTTTCTCCCAAGATGTCCGTATGCAGCTAATCTTCTATATATTGGTGATTTAAGATTTAGATGCTCAATAATTTTCTCTGGTCTTAAATCAAAATTTCTATTAATAATTTCTATTATTTGACTATTAGTTTTTTCACTAGTACCAAATGTATCAACATTAATAGAGGTTGGGTTAGCAACGCCAATACAGTAAGACAACTGAACTTCACATCTTTGTGCTATTTTTGAAGCAACAATGTTTTTTGCAATATATCTAGCCATATATGCAGCAGACCTATCAACTTTTGAAGGATCTTTGCCTGAAAAAGCGCCTCCTCCATGTTTGGCGTAGCCACCATAAGTATCAACAATTATTTTTCTGCCTGTCAACCCGACATCTGCAACGGGGCCACCTTCGACAAATCTTCCAGTACCATTAACTAAAAAATTATTATTATAATCTAGAGCAAGACTATCTAAAACAGGTCTAATGACATGCTCTACAATATTTTTTTTAATAAAATCACTTTCATCAACTTCATTATTAAATTTATCCAACATATCATCATGTTGAGTGGCTATAACAACTTTATCAACTAAAATAGGCACGTTATTTTCATCATACTGAACACTCACTTGACTTTTCCCATCTGGCTTTAACCATGGAAGTTTACCGGACTTTCTAGCATCAGTAAGACGTTTTGCTAGTTTATGAGATAGCGTAATAGGCAATGGCATTAATTCTTTAGTTTCATTACATGCAAAACCAAACATTAAACCTTGATCTCCAGCACCTTGTTCATGAGCATCATCTGAATCAACTCCTTGAGCTATATGCTTACTCTGGGGCTTTATAAGGGTATCAACATCGCATTCTTCTGTGTAACCAATTTCTAGCAAAGTTTGCTTTGCAATTTTAGAATAATCAACTATTGCATCAGAAGTAATTTCTCCTGATATAAAAACTTTAAGAGACTCTTTGTCTTTTGCCCCTGTAATCATAGTTTCACATGCCACCCTTGAATCAGGGTCTTGGGCTAAAATTGCATCTAAAATTGCATCCGAGATACAATCAGCAACCTTATCTGGATGACCTTCTGTAACTGACTCTGATGTAAATAAATATTTTCCGCTCACATTAATCTCTCTTTATTATATTTTGGGTCCAAACTGTTTTAAATGTTCAACCTTAGGACCATATTCATTAAAATTCTTCTTAAACATATCAGCAAGTTTTTTTGCGGTATTTGCGTACAACTGTTTATCTGACCAGGAATTAACTGGGTTTAAAATTTCTGTTTTTACATTTTTTAGACTAGTAGGGATATCTAAATTAAAATAATCCTCCGTGATATATTCTGATTGCTCAATTGAACCATTTAAAATTGAAGTAATAATGTTTCGTGTATCCTTTATACTAATCCTATTTGCTCCAGATGAAGGAGAACCTCCAACCCATCCAGTATTTACTAAGTAGACTGTTGAACCATGTTTTTCTAATTTTTCTTTTAAAAGCTCTGCATATCTTAGTGGGTGAAGAGTTAAAAAAGGTCCTCCGAAACACGGTGAAAAAGCAGCCTGAGGTTCATCTATTCCCCGTTCAGTACCAGCAACTTTTGCTGTATATCCCGTTATAAAATGATACATTGCTTGCTCGGAACTTAGCTTTGCTACAGGAGGAAGAATACCGTATGCATCACACGTTAAAAAAATAACAGTTTTAGGATGAACAGTCACACTATCAAAACCTTTAGCATAAAGAGAGTTTTCTATATGATCAAGAGGATATGAAACTCTAGTATTCTCAGTTTTTGAACCATCATTAAAATCAATTGAATGATTTTTCTCATCAAACACAACATTCTCTAATAGTGCTCCGTGTCGAATTGCGTTATATATATCAGGCTCATCATTCTTATTTAGTCGAATAACTTTTGCATAACATCCACCCTCAAAATTAAAAACTCCATCATCTGACCACCCATGTTCATCATCTCCAATTAAGGGACGATTTGGATCAGTTGACAATGTAGTTTTTCCAGTACCACTTAAACCAAAAAACAATGCTGAGTTTTGACCGTCAACATCAACATTGCATGAGCAATGCATTGATAAAACATTTTGCATTGGAAGTATATAATGAAGGACTGAAAAAATTCCTTTTTTCATCTCTCCAGCATATTCTGTACCCCCAATAATTGCTATTTTCCTTTCTAAATTTAG
>CEVE01006143.1_pt1 | contig 12249 bp, 10 predicted proteins | sample 356431 | NCBI WGS metagenome assembly CEVE01 (sample SAMEA2622764, study PRJEB7988) | marine metagenome | isolation source: saline water (ENVO:00002010), including
TTTCTAGATAACTTTTGCAGTGATTATAAAGAACCAGAGCCATCCAGACGACAAGATTTTTCTCCTGATGCATTTATTAGAAGTGGTAGCATATACCTAACAAAGACTCATCAAATAATTAATCAAAAATTGATTAGAGGATCTCATGTTAGACCTATTGAGGTATCAGAATTTTATTCAATTAATATTGATGAGGAGATTGATTTTTATATGGCTGAAGCATTAATTAATTCAAATAAATATAAAAAAGAATTAGATGTTTTTACTAAATTAAAATTTAAGTATGAAGTATAAGGCATTAATAGGTTTCGATATTAATGAATATCCTGAAATAGAAATATTTCAAGAATATTTTGAATGTGACTTTTGTGAATACAGTGAGGATTTTTTCAAAAAAAATATTTCTAAATACGATATATTAGTTCCACATTTATATTTAAATATCACATCAGAGCTAATTAATAAAGCCACTAAATTGCAATATATATTTACACCATCGACAGGAACAAATCATTTAGATCTTCATGCAATTAAAAAAAATAATATCAATTTTTATTGTTTGAGTGATAGTGCTGATTTTATTTCAGAGATATCAAGTACAGCTGAGCTGGCTTGGCTTTTAATATTAGCTGCCAATAGAAAAATTATGAATCTTCACAAAAGAGTCTTAATCGATAAAAGTTGGAAGAATAATGATATTAGAGGAAATCAACTTAAAAATAAAACAATTGGTATTATTGGTTTTGGTAGGCTTGGAAAGATGATTTTTAAGTATGCAAAATCATTTGATATGAATATTTTAATTTATGATACAAACAGGTCATCATCACATGAGTATGAGAATTATATGAAAAACTTTGATGAGCTCATCAAAGAATCTGATATCATTTCACTTCATCCAAAGCTAAATGAAACATCACATGAAATGATTAATGCTCAAAGCATTAACAATATGAAAGATGGAGTAATCATTATTAATACTTCAAGAGGTGATGTCATAAATTCAAATGATTTATTAAATTCATTGAAATCAGGAAAAGTAGGATTTGCTGCACTAGATGTCCTAAAGAACGAATTCCATTCAGGAAAACTTCCAAATGATCCACTTATTGAATATGCTTTGAAAGAAGATAATTCTGATAAAATTCTCATAACTCCTCATGCTGGTGGTGCAACTTTAGATGCTCATAGTATAGTTTTTAAGCATGTTGCTTATACATTAAAGGATAAAATATATGAATAAAAAAGTTTTGCTCTATATTGGTAGCAGAGCCAACTATAGTAGTGCTAGATCTTTGTTAAAAGCTTTTAAGAGTCATAAAATGCTTGAACCAATAGTTATTTTAGGTGCAGCTGCACTAGTCGATAAATATGGTAACCTCGAAGAATTAATTAAATCTGATGGCTTTGATATTGATCATAAGATTAGTTTTCTTGTTGAGGGAGGAAAGTTAGAAAATATGGCGCAGTCATGTGGAATTGCTATGAACAACTTCCCTTCAATTATTGAAAAATATAGTCCTGATTATATTTTTGTAATAGGAGATAGGTTCGATGTTCTTCCGATAGCATCAACAGCAATGCTCATGAATATTCCTTTAGCTCACTCAATGGGTGGAGAAAGATCAGGAACAGTTGATGAGTCTATTAGGCATGCTATCTCAAAGATGGCAAACCTTCACTTTGTTGCAAATAAAGATGCTATGGATAGGCTCATTAAAATGGGTGAGCTACCTGAGACTATATTTAATGTCGGCTGTCCGAGAATAGACTATATTAGTGAAACAGTTAATAAATTTAAAAAAGGCAATATGCTATCTTCAAAAATCATTTTTGAAAGATACCAGGGTGTTGGTAATGAATTTGACATATTAAAAGAGGACTTTTTGCTAGTATCCTTTCATCCTGTCACCACTGAATATAAAAATATGCGAGAACTTACAAGGAATTTATTAAATGCATTAAGTTCGACAAAATCAAAGGTTATCATGCTTTGGCCTAATGCAGACGCTGGCAATGACCTTATTTCAAAAGAAATAAGAGTTTTCAGAGAAAAACATCTGCCTGATTGGCTTTACTTGTTTAAAAATCTTCCGGTTGAAGTTTATCTTCAATTAATGTACTTATGCAATTGCCTTGTTGGAAACTCAAGCAGTGCTGTTAGAGAAGGAGAATTTATTGGAGTAAAAGCTGTAAATATTGGCAGTAGACAAAATGCACGATTAAGAGGTAAGAATCTTATAGATTGTGATTATTCTGAGAAATCCATAACAAAAGCAATAAATAAACAAGTTTCAAATGATAATGATTACATATCAGAACATTTATATGGTTCAGGAAATTCTGCTGATGAAGTAGCAGATATATTAGCAAATACAAATATAGAAAATACTCAAAAACTTAATTCATATTAAAAAATGTTTTTTGAGTGTTGTGGAGAAATAAATGATTATAAAAGATTGGAAAAATTTTTTTATTTCCATGAAATATTTTGTAAAACTTATTTTTTCTCTAAAAGAATATGATGTAGTCTTTGTTAGTTCTGTAATTTTTAATAGAGGGTCAGAAGGTGAAAATATACTTTTTAGACCAATGATAGATTGCTGCAAAAAAAACAACTTAAAATATTTAATATTTGAAGATACAGATCTAAAAGGTATTTATAGCAATTTTCAAAGATCAAAAGAAGCAGTTCCTTTTGACTTTGTATCATTTATTCAGATTGTTTTAAGAAAATTTTTTAATCTTTTCTCTAAAGAACCAACTGAAATTAATGAAATTTATTCGAGAGAAAACAAAATTTCAAAGATCTTAAGAACAATAATTTTTAATAGATTTTATTCAAAAGTTTATATTACTCTAATCTGGAACAATGCCACCTTATGGAGAAATATTAATAATGATGCCTGTATAATTGACTATCAGCACGGAGTAATATTCAACGGTCATGAGGGATATCTCTTAGATGGTTGCCCACCAAAAGTAAAATCACTTAACAAAATTGATACTTTGGTCTATGGAGATACTTTTAAAAAAATATTAATGGCCAATGATAAATCCAATTTTTACAATGAAGACAACCTCATAAAAGTTGGCTTCAATAAAATTAGTGGTTCTCTTAAAGATTCACCATCTTTTAATAAAAAAATACTATTTACCCTTCAAATAACTCCTGATTCGACTTCCAAAGAAGTTAATGAAAACTATATAAAGATTTTAGAAAATCTTATATCTGAGAATGCAGATTTCTTAAAAACAAATGATTTTAAAATAATCTTTAGACAGCACCCTAGATTTAGTTCAGATCATTGCCCATCTGTAAATTTAGAATATGACTTTATAAGTTATGACAACTATACACCTATGCCTGATCTGATTGATGATGTTAGTCTTCATATCACATTTAATTCAACTTCAGTTTTTGAAGCTTCAATGATTGGACTACCAACAATTTTTATTGACATGCATGATAAAGAATTTCCCAAACAAACATATACAAATAAGATTTTTTCAAATGATGTCTTTAAAAATGATTACAAGTATCCTTATAAAGATTTATTTATAAAAACTTACAAAGATTTAGAAGATATCTTAATCAAACTAAATGATAAAAAGATATATGATAACTATTGCAAAAAAATATATAAATGGTCTACAGATCTTTATAGTGATTTTGACACTGTTGCATTTGAAGATTTTTTATTACAAAAAATCGATATGAAGAATAAGGACGTTAGGAGTTAATTTTATCGAAAATAGAAAAACAAGTGTCGTAGTAACGACATATAACGATGGCGAGTTTTTAAAAAGATCGATACCATCAATTATCAACCAAAGTCAAAAACCTCTAGAGATAATTGTTGTTGATGATGGTTCTGATAATAATTTAGCTGAGATCTTAGCTAATTCATTTATAAGTAATTCTGATATTCCAATAATTTACAAAAAAAAAGAAAATGGAGGCCCATCAAGCGCTCGTAATTTTGGCATAAAAATAGCTAAAGGCGAATATATTCTTTTTTTAGACTCAGATGATGAATTATTAGTTGAATCATTGGAGTGGCGCCAAAAAACATTAGATTCTCTTGGCAAAGACTATGCTTCTGTTTATTGTAGTTCAATAAATTGTTTCAAAAATAAACAAAAAATTATAGATAAAGTATATGAGATTGATGGAGAAATAGATGGTTGTCTTGTAGGAAGAAAGAATGGAGTTCCTGGAGGTTCGCCTTACCATTTTTTCCGAAAGAAAGCCTTAATGGAGTCAAATGGATATCATGAATTCCTTAAATTTAATGAAGATTTTGAATTAATTCTTCGAATTTCTAAAAAATGGATATTTTTTGGCATTAACAGACCTGGTTTCATTAGACATATTCGAGATGATTCATGGAGCAATAAAGATCCTTATATTTCATATAATGGTGTTGAAAGTTTTTTAGATATGGCCATAGATAATGAATTGCTACCTGTAATTGAAATCAAGAAGCGTAGAAAAGAAAACAGACTCACATTGATAAAAAAACTTTTAATTCAAAGAAGAAAATTTAAAGAAGTTGTTCCATATATAGATGAAGCATTCGATATAATGTATCCACAAAATATCAAAGAAATTTTTTTAAATATATTAAATAGAATGATAAAAACTATCTATGGTTTGAAATGAATAAAGGACCATCTGTGAAGATTTTACATATAATCTCTGGACTAAGAAGGGGAGGAGCTGAGAATATTTTATATCGTTTGTGTCAACATGATAAAGAACACAAACATGTCATAATTTCTCTTACTGACTCGCAAGATAATGGAATGATGCTTAATAAAGAAAATGTTCTTGTTCATAAACTTAATTTCTCAAATAGAAAGATAAATCTATTAGAATTATTAAAACTTTATAAGCATATTAAGCAAATAAAACCAGATGTTGTCCAAACTTGGATGATTCATGCTGATATGATAGGAGGTATTGTAGCCAGATTAGCTGGAGTGAAAAATACATTTTGGAGTGTGCATTACACTAATTTAGTAAAAGGTAAATCAAAAAGAGTAACAATTTTATTAACTAAAATTAATGCATTTTTATCGTATTTTATACCAAAAAAAATTATTTATTGCGCTGAAAAATCTAGAGAGGTTCAGGAATCACTTGGCTTTAAAAAGACAAAAGGTGTGGTTGTGCAAAATGGTTATGATGTTGAAAGTTTTACTCAAAATACTTCTTTAGGTTTAAAATTTCGTAATGAACTGGATATTCATCCGGAAGCTTTTCTCATTGGGCATGTTGGAAGTTATCATCCTCTAAAAGATCAGGCTAATTTGATTAATGCATTGGCCCTTTTAGAACAGAGAGGATTTAACTTTCATGCAGTCTTTGCTGGAACCAATCTTGATTATAATAATGATAGTTTAGTTTCTCTTTTAAATAGTAAAGGATTGATTAGTCGAGTTCATTTATTAGGAAGAAGAAACGATATCACTTCAATAATGAATGGTATAGATTTATTTATACTTTCATCAGAATCTGAAGCATTCCCAAATGTTTTAAATGAAGCTATGGCATGTGGAACTCCATGTGTATCAACAGACGTGGGGGACGCATCAATTATTCTGGGTGATACAGGATGGATTGTTCCTTCAAAAGATTCAGAATTGTTATATAGCTCGGTAATTAAAGCAGCTCAAGAAAAGGAATCAAATCATAGATCATGGTTACAAAGGAGCATTGCATGTCGTCAAAGAATTGTTCAAAAATTTAGTCTTGAGAAAATGGTAAAAAAATATAAAGAGGTATGGATGAATGTTGAGAAGCATCCAATTTAAAAAAATTCCAATTATTGCTAGTGAAAGAATTTGCATCAATATTTTTTTGATATACTTCATTAAATTTTAGTAAATAAAATTCTATCAATGTTTTTTTACGATATTCCAAATCTGTTAGCAATATTAATTATAATAGTTGTGTCTTTTAGAATGGGCTTAATACCTTTATGGCTATCATTTTTTTTAGGGTTATTTGCCTTAACCCCCTTTTTTCTAAATGATTTACTTTTTCCTGCAACTTATATGCCTGATCAATTTGCATATTATTCATGGGTTCAAAATATTCGTTCTCAAGGACTTATTACTGGGCTGTTTAATTTAGATTTTACCAATAATGCAAAGATGTTGGTTTCTAACTGGATGTTGGCTGTTATTCCTTTGCCTTATGTAGAAACAATTAAAAGCTTAGGTTTTTTTAATAGATTAATAGCTACAGCCTTTACAATTTGGCTTTATTCATCTAAAAATCTTCGTGGCTGGCCTCTTTTATTTGTTTTATTTTATCCGAGTTTTCTTCTTTATAGCTCTTTGGCTCTAAGAGACACATTAGTGCTGATATTTATGATTGTTCCAGTAATTCTTTTCCTAGAGAATCGTAGGCTTCTTGCATTAATTGTTTCTTCACCCTTATTTTTTATCAAGTTTCAAAATTTTTTCTTAATAGTTATTTTTTTTGTAGTTCATCTTTATTTTTCAAGAGGCTCTATTTTTTACAAATATAGATATATGTTTTTAATTATTATTGTAGGCGGATTGACTCCTTTCATAATGGAAATCATTCAGTTATTAGATTTCTATAGGTGGGCGTTATTTTATGAAGATGGAGGATTGCTTAGCGACTATGTACCAATTACGACTTTAAATCAATTTGTAGTTATAGCTATTCAATCAGCCCCTTATTTCTTGATGAAGCCATTCCCATGGGAGGCAAGTAATTTTTTACAGCTTATTCAAAGTATAGAAAATATTCTTATATTTGCAGTTCTAGCTTTTATGTTCTTAAAAGCATCGTCGATTGATAAAAAAATTGCCCTTAAATGGCTAGTATATATTATTGCAGCATTTAGTATTTATGGCTTAGTCGTTTTCAACTTTGGAACAGCTGTTCGTTATAAATTTCCTTTTATTCTAATCGTCATTATAGGCATGGCATACGAACTATATTTAAAACATGGTAAATTAATTTTAAATAAGGAAAGTAAAAATTAAAGACTAGAGCTTGATTTGATTTATTAAAAGGAAAATATAAATGTGTGGAATAGCTGGTTATCTTGGAAGTACTATAAATCCTACCATTTGTTTAAATAAAATGGCCGAGGCAATCAACCACCGTGGACCAGATAACTCAGGAAGCTGGTTTGATAAAAGTGAAGGAATTGGTTTTGCTCACGCTAGGTTGTCTATTCTTGATTTAAGTTTAGCAGGTCATCAACCTATGCATTCAGTTTCAAAGAATTTTGTCATGATATTTAATGGTGAAATATATAATCATTTGGTTCTTAGATCAGAATTAGATTTAATCAGTCAAAGACATTGGTATGGACACTCTGATACAGAAACACTTTTAGCTGCAATTGAAGAATGGGGTCTGGATAGGACATTAAAAAAAGCTAAAGGGATGTTCGCAATTGCCTTATGGGATAAGAATAATAAAAATTTGTCTTTAGCATGTGATCGGGTTGGTGAGAAACCAATTTATTATGGATGGGTAAATAATCAATTTGTGTTTGCGTCTGAGTTAAAGGCCATAAAGAAATTTCCTGAATTTAAAAATTCAATTGATCGAAGTTCGCTGGCTTTATTCTTAAGACTAAATTCTATACCTGCACCATATTCAATTTATAAAGATATATATAAGGTAGAGCCTGGTCAAATCATTAGTCTTGAAGCAGGTTCAAAGACAGTTAAAAAGCATAACTTTTGGTCAATTGAAAAAGTTTATAACAAAGGACGTACGAAACAGTTTTCTTTTTCATCTTCAGAGGCAGTAAATAAGCTTGAAAGTGTTTTATCAAATGCAGTTTCCTCACAAATGCTATCTGATGTTCCTCTTGGTGCTTTTTTGTCTGGTGGAATAGATTCCAGTACAGTTGTTGCTTTAATGCAATCTTTTTCTAATGAAAAAGTAAATACTTTTACTATAGGCTTTAATTCAAAAGAATTCGATGAAGCTAAACATGCTGGAATAGTAGCCAAACACTTAGGGACCAATCATTTTGAAAAATATGTTAGCGAAGATGACGCACTAAATGTCATTCCAAAAATACCTTACATTTACGATGAGCCTTTTGCAGACTCTTCTCAGATACCTACATATTTGGTTTCAGAGTTTGCTAAACAAAAAGTTACTGTTGCCCTTTCTGGAGATGCAGGTGATGAGCTCTTTGGTGGATATAATCGCTATATTTATGGTGGAAAAATGTTTAACAAGGTTGCAAAAGCACCTCTTTTTATAAAGAAATTAATGTCTCAGACCATCCTTAGTATGACAGAAGAAAAGTGGGATAGCATATTAAGAGGGTTGACAAATAATCGTTTCGCTAATGTAGGTCATAAACTCCACAAAGTTAGCAATGTTCTTTCTTCTAAATCAATCCGTGATTTACATTTTAAATTAGTTTCTCAAATCTATAATCCATCAGATTGGCTGATAAATGCAAAAGAGTATAAAACATTACTAAATGATGATATTGATCGTTTTGAACAATTAAAATCTGTTGAGCAGATGATGGCCTATGATTTAATAACTTATTTACCAACTGATATATTAACCAAAGTTGATAGGGCGGCCATGTCAGTTTCTCTTGAAACTAGGGTCCCATTTTTAGATCCAGAAGTTATTGAATTTTCTGCATCATTACCATTGGAATTTAAAATTAGAAATGGTGTTACTAAATGGGTTCTTCGCGAGGTCCTTTATAAACATGTGCCGAAGGATTTAATTGAAAGGCCTAAAATGGGATTTGCCGTTCCATTGGCAGAATGGTTGCGAGGGCCATTAAAAGATTGGGCTGAATCGCTATTAGATGAAAAACGTTTACATCAAGAAGGCTTTTTTAATGTAGAATTTGTGCGTGATAAATGGTCAGAACACATTAGTGGGAGACAAAATTGGAGTCACCAACTATGGAATGTTTTGATGTTTCAAGCATGGCTTGAAAATAATTGAAGTACACATGAGGAGATTGTATGCAAAATAACAAAACAGCCATAGGAGTAGTAGGGTTAGGATATGTTGGTTTGCCACTAGCTGTTGAGTTTGGTCGAAAGAGACCCGTCATTGGCTTTGACACAAATGATGTGAGGATAGAAGAACTGAGTAAAGGTATTGACAGAACTCTTGAGACAGCTGATAAAGAATTAAGTGAAGCTGTTTATTTGAGCTACACAAATAATCTCGAAGATCTAAAAGATTGCAATATTTATATTATCACCGTGCCTACACCAATTGATCTTGATAAAAAACCTGACCTTGCTCCTTTAGTAAAAGCAAGCAAGGCGATAGGATCAATTTTAAAAAATGGAGACATTGTTATTTACGAATCAACAGTATATCCCGGCGCTACAGAAGAGATTTGTGTCCCAATCTTAGAAGAACAATCCGGTCTCTTATTTAATAATGATTTTTTCTGTGGATATTCTCCTGAGCGAATAAACCCAGGTGATAAAGATCATCGAATAACAACTATTAGAAAAGTTACTTCAGGATCAACTCCTGAAATTGCTAAAAAAATTGATAAGCTTTACCAAGAAATTATTACTGAAGGAACTTATATGGCCAAAAGCATAAAAGTTGCTGAAGCAGCAAAAGTAATTGAAAACACGCAAAGAGATGTGAACATAGCCCTAATTAATGAATTGTCTCTAATTTTTAATGAATTAGATATTGATACAGAATCAGTTCTTGATGCAGCTGGTACCAAGTGGAATTTTCTACCATTTCGTCCTGGTCTTGTAGGAGGGCATTGTATTGGAGTTGATCCTTATTACCTTACTTATAAGGCATTAGAAGTTGGTTATAATCCAGAAATAATCCTGGCAGGTAGAAGAATAAACGATAATATGAGTTTTTTTATTGCAGATCAAATATCAAAGTTAATGACTAAAAAAGATATTAAAATAAATGGAGCAAACATATTGATGATGGGACTAGCTTTTAAAGAAAATTGTCCAGATATTCGAAATACAAAGGTAGTGGATCTAATTGAAGAATTAAATAACTACAATTGTAGCGTAGATGTTTATGATCCTTGGGTTGACAAACTTGAGGCAATGAATCATTACAATATTGAGCTTATCAATACCCCATCAAAAGGAAAATATGATGCTATAGTGCTAGCTGTTGCTCATGATAGATTTAGAGATTATTCTCCTAATGAAATAAAAGACTTTGGTAAAGAAAATCACGTAATTTATGATATTAAATATTTATTAAGTGCTGATCATGTTGATGGAAGACTCTAAATGACAAAATATGAGGAATTACAAGAATATTTAAAAAATAATCAAACTACTTGGTTAATAACTGGTGTTGCTGGTTTTATTGGATCAAATTTACTTGAAAAATTACTTGTTTTAAATCAAAAGGTAGTAGGTTTAGATAGCTTTGAAACGGGTTATCAAAAAAATGTTGATGAAGCAATTTTTGATGCTAATGAAATTGTAGGTAAAGATGTAAGCAAGAATTTTAAATTTATAAAAGGTGATATTAAGTCCCTCAATGATTGTACACAGGCTTGCCATGGTGTTGATTATGTTCTTCATCAGGCTGCACTTGGATCTGTACCTAGATCAATTGAAGACCCTATTAGTACCAATGAAGCAAACATTGATGGATTTATTAATATGTTGGTAGCAAGCAAAGATTCAAAAGTTAAAAGATTTGTATATGCGGCATCAAGTTCCTCATATGGTGATAATGTTGATCTTCCAAAAGTGGAGAATATGATTGGTAATCCTTTAAGCCCATACGCTGTTACGAAACTTGTAAATGAGCATTATGCCAGCGTTTTTGCAAAAAATTATGATTTCAAAACTATTGGGCTAAGATATTTTAATATCTTTGGTAAAAGACAAGATCCAAATGGAGCTTATGCAGCAGTAATTCCCAAGTGGATATCATCTATTTTAAATAAAGAGAGTGTTTATATAAATGGTGATGGAGAAACGAGCAGAGATTTCTGTTATGTAGACAATGCAGTCCAAACTAATATATTGGCTGCTATGACCAAAAACAGTGAGGCTACAGACCAAGTTTATAATGTAGCCTTAAATGATAGAACTAGTCTTAATGAACTTTATAGAATGATTGAGGATAGCTTAATAAAAAATGTGAAAGGATTAGAAAAGAAAGAGCCAATTTATAGAGATTTTAGACCTGGAGATGTAAGACATTCACAAGCTAGTATAGATAAAGCAAAAGAACTTTTGAATTACGAACCTCAGTTTAGAATTTCTGAGGGACTTAATGAAGCAATAGGTTGGTATATTAATTCATTAAAATAAATATGGCAGTTATAATAGTTTCTGTAAATTTAAAGTTACCAAAGATGTCTTCCAATAAAAAAAGCTCAGATGGACAATCAAGATAAAAATACTGTTGATGGATTCGGTGACGAATGGTCAAGATTTGATCAATCTAACTTGCCCGATGCTGAACAACATTTATTATTTGAAGAGTATTTTTCTGTATTTCCATGGAATGATATTTCTAAAGAATCTATTGGATTTGATTTAGGTTGCGGTACTGGTAGATGGGCTAAATCAGTTGCCCCTAAAGTAAAGAAACTTATTTGTATTGATCCTAGTAATGCACTAGAAATCTCAAAAAAAAACTTATCAAGTTTTGAAAACTGTGAATTTTACAGAGCAACAGTAGACGATATTCCAATGGAAGATAATAGTATGGACTTTGGTTATTCGCTAGGAGTTCTTCATCATGTCCCAGATACAGCTCTCGGAATAAAACAATGTGTCGATAAGTTAAAAAACGGAGCTCCATTTTTACTTTACTTATATTATCGTTTTGATAATCGTCCAATATGGTTCAGGTTTATTTGGCATATAACGGATTTATTGAGAAGAGTTATATCAAAAATGCCATATGGATTAAGATATTTTTCAAGTCAAATCATTGCTTTTTTTGTTTATTTTCCTCTTGCTAGAATTGCATTTTTAATGGAAAAATTAAATATTAATGTTAGTAATCTTCCATTAAGTTCATATAAAAATCTTAGTTTTTATACTATGAGAACAGATGCGCTAGACCGATTTGGCACAAGACTGGAACAGCGTTTTACAAGGGATGAAATAAAACAAATGATGCGCAATGCTGGTCTTGAAGAAATTAAATTCTCAGACTCAAAACCATTTTGGGTTGCTGTGGGTATTAAGAGTGGTAAAAGCTCTAGTGCTTAAAATGATTTTTTT
>CEVE01134842.1_pt1 | contig 12218 bp, 10 predicted proteins | sample 356431 | NCBI WGS metagenome assembly CEVE01 (sample SAMEA2622764, study PRJEB7988) | marine metagenome | isolation source: saline water (ENVO:00002010), including
GAAATACATAGAGAAAAATTCTTTTTTTGATGAGACAAAAGATGAAATAAACGATTTTGAATTCAATCAAGATTTTGAAGATAATGACAATATAAGAAGCCCTGGTTGGATAAGATATCAAAAGAGAATAAAATGATTCATAAGAGGATCGATCATTTACGAACAAAGTTTGATACCTTCAAAATTGATGGATATATAGTACCTAAAAATGATGAGTATTTTTCAGAATATGCTCAAAAAGACAGATTGAAATATATTTCAAATTTCAGTGGATCTGCAGGTTATGCAATTCTTTTAAAAAAGAAAAATTACCTATTTGTCGATAGCAGATATACTATTCAAGCTGAGTTAGAGTCAAAAAAAAATTTTATTATAGAAAAATATGAAAACATTTTTAATTGTCAATTATTTAAAAATCTTATTATAGGTTTTGACCCAAAACTTTTTACATCCAGGCAAATTTCAAATTTTTTCCTCAAATTTAACAGTGCAAAGAAAATCGATATCAATCTTGTAGATTCTATATTTAAAAAAAAAGTACTTAATTATAAATCTTTTTATTCTTTAAAAAAAAGTATTATAGGAGAAACACATCAAAAAAAAATAAAAAAGATCTCACATTTTTTGAAAAAAAATAACTCTGATTTTTTGTTTGTAAGTTCACCTGAAAATGTTGCTTGGTTATTAAACATTAGAGGATACGATAATCCAAATAGTCCAACACCTAATTGTCGTTTACTTTTGAGTAATAAAGGAAATTATTTTATTATATGTGAAAAAAAAAAATTAAGTAAATTAATAAGAGAAAAAAAGATAAAAAAACTTCAAATAATTGAACCAGAAATGGTAGAATTATTAATTAATAAAATAAAAGGTAATAAAATAATAGTTGATGATAAAAGTTGCTCAATATTTTATGAAAACCTTTTTAAAAAAAAATTTAAGGTAATAAAAAAAAAAGATCCTATATATTTATTTAAATCAATCAAAAATAAGTATGAAATTAAAAATATGATTCAAAGTCATATTTCAGACGGGGTTGCATTAACAAAATTCTTACATTGGATAAAAATAATTAACAAAAGAAAAATTACAGAATACGAAGCACAAAAAAAACTAGAAAGTTTTAGAAGACTTGATAAAAATTATTTATTCCCAAGTTTCAATACTATTGCTGGTGCTGGAAAAAATGGTGCAATAGTTCATTATAGAGCTCACAAAAATAATTCAAAAAAGATAAATAAAAATGATATTTTTTTATGTGATTCTGGAGGACAATATAAATATGGAACTACAGATGTAACGAGGACTATTTGTTTCACAAAACAAAAAAATTTCATAAAAAATATTTTTACCAGGGTTCTAAAAGGACACATAGCGGTTGCTAATACAAATCTAAAAAAATATAATAATGGAAAAAAGATAGATATTTTAGCAAGAAAAGATTTAAGAAAAGTTGGACTCAATTATGGCCATGGCACTGGGCATGGTGTTGGATTTTTTTCCAACGTACATGAGGGACCACAAGCTATATCAAAATTTAATAAAATAAAGATTTCTGAAGGTATGATAATCAGTAATGAACCTGGTTTTTATAAAAAAGGTAAATTTGGAATAAGAATTGAAAATTTAGTTTATGTAAAAAAAATTAAAAAAAAAATTTTTTTTGAAAATTTAACTTTTGCACCAATAGAAAAAGAATTGATTAATTTTAAACTATTGAATTCAAAAGAAAAAGATTATCTTTTTAAATATCACCTATTGGTATATGAAAAAATAGCAAAATACTTAAACAAGAATCAAAAGAGATGGTTAGCCAGCATTATCTAGCATATTTAACCAATCTTTTTGATTTAAAATTTTTATTTTTAATTTTTTTGCGGTGTCTATTTTTCTTTTTGTTGGTTTATCTCCAACTATCAAGTAATTAAGTTTTTTACTTATGCCACTTACTATAGTCCCTGAATTTTGCTCAATAATTGATTTTGCTTCTGCTCTACTTATGCCGTCTAATTTTCCAGTAAATAAAAATGATTTTTCTTTGAATGGTCCATTTTTTTTAGCTTCGATACTATTTTTAATAGAGAGAATTTGTGAAAGTTCATCTAAAACATTTAAATTTGTTTTATTTGAAAAAAAATCTTTAATTGAATTAATTTGTGTTACACCTATTCCATCGATATTCAAAAGTTCATTTATTTTTCCAGACTTTGATAAAGCTAGAAAGTTTTTTGATGATTTCAAATATTTTGCAATCAATTTAGCATTTTCCAAACCTATATGTCTGATACCAAGTGCATAAATAAATCTCTCAAAAGAAATATTTTTACGAACATCTATAGAATATTTTAAATTAGAAACTGATTGTCTTCCCCATCCTTCCATATTTTTTATTTTATCATAATTTAAATTGAATATATCTTGAGGTAATTTTATCAAATCAAGTTTCCAAAAATTCTCAACAATCTTTTTACCTAAACCATCAATATTAAAACCTTCCTTTGATACAAAATGTTTAATTTTTTCAATTGCAACTTTATTACACTCAAATCCTTCACTGGAACATCTTCTTACAGCATCCTTTTTTTTGGTTATTATATTAAACTCTTTAATAGTTTTAGATCCACAGGACGGACAAAATTTAGGAAATACAAAATTTATTGATTTAGTGCTTCTTTTTTTTTTATCTACTGAAATTATATGAGGTATAACATCTCCAGCTCTTTCAACTTTTACTGTATCTCCAATTCTTATATCTTTTCTATTTATTTCATCCTCATTGTGTAAAGTGGCATTAGACACTAGGACACCACCTATATTAATGGGGTTTATCTTAGCAACTGGTGTGAGAGCACCAGTTCTGCCGATTTGAATATCAATATCTAGTATCTTAGAAACTCCACTGTTTGCCGAGAATTTATGAGCTATTGCCCATCTTGGAGCATTAGCGACAAATCCTAATCTTTTTTGTAAATGAAAATTGTTTATTTTGTAGACTATTCCGTCTATATCAAAATCCAATTCGTTTCTTTTTTTTTCAATTTTGTCATAGTTGATCATTAGATTATTGACACCTTCAATTAACTTGTTCAATGGGTTTGTTTTAAAACCCCACTCACTTAATTTTTTCAAAAAATCACTTTGATTTTTTGCTTCCATCCCTTTTACAAAACCATATGTATAAGCAATAAATTTTAGTGGAATTTTTCTTGTATCATTAGGATTTTTTTGTCTTAATGAACCAGATGCAGCATTTCTTGGATTTGCAAATTTATTTGATAATTTCTTAAAATCACTATTCTGAATAAATACCTCACCCCTGATATCTATTTCTTCAGGAAAATCTTTAGAGGATATAGTTTGTGGAATATCTTTTATTGTTTTTAAATTTTCTGTTATATCTTCGCCTTCTTTACCATCACCTCTTGATAACCCTGTAACAAATTTTCCATTTTTATAAACTAGAGATGCTGAAATTCCATCAATTTTAGGCTCAGCATTATATTGAATTTTAGTATCTATGCTTTTATCCAGAAAATTTAATATTTTTTTTTCAAAATTAATTAAATCTGCTTTGCTAAATGCATTTGAAAGAGACAACATCGGTACTCTGTGCTGAATCTTCTTAAAGTTTTTCGATGGTTTAAAGCCAACTATTTTTGAGGGTGAGTCTTTATGATTTAAAAAATTATATTTTTTTTCTAGGTCTATTATTTTTTTTTTTAATAAATCATACTCACTGTCAGATATTAATGGTCTATTTTTATCATAATATCTTTCATTAAGTTCAATAATTTTTTTTATTTTTTTTAGATAATCACTTTTAATTTTTGCATCATTCATCTTATTTAAAGAGTTTTTTAAAATTTCTAACTATTATATTTTGTTTGTCCTTTTTAATTTTTTCTTTAGGGTCTTTGTAGTCTTTATTAAATATTCTATAACTTTCCTTATACCATTCACTACTTTGATAATTGTAACCTAAAAGCGAAGCATATTTTTTTGCTTCATTTTCTAATCCTATCATGTAATTTATCTCAACTAATCTATGAATTGCTTCCTCAACATATTCCGTTTTTTCATAATTATTGACAACGTTCTGAAATCTATTGATCGCTGGTATCCATTTTTTTTTGGATACATAATATTTTCCAATATAAATTTCTTTAGACGCTAGAATATTTTCAATTAAATTTAATTTAAATTTTGCATCTAAAGCGAAATCAGTATTTGGATAATCTTTAATAACAATATTAAAATATTTTTTTGAATTTAATAAAGGTGAAAGATCTTTTTTTTCATCTATTATCAACTCATAATAACAAGTACCCAGTAAAAAATAAGCATAATCTATATTTTCACTAGTAGGATAATTTCTGATAAATCTTTTCAATTCTGATATAGCATCACCATAATAGTCTTGAGTATAATATGAGTATGCTGCCATTAGAATTGAGCGAGATGCCCAAATAGATTGTGGAAAAAGATTTTCTACTGTATTAAAATTTTTTGCTGCAAATAGCACATCACCTTCTTCTAATGCTTTAAGACCTGAATTGTATGCTTCGATCATTTCAGCTTCTAAATCTAAACCAATTATGTCAATTTCTTTTTCTTTTTTACCCCCACAATTGAATAGAAATAAAAGTGATAAAATTAACAAAAATTTTAAAAAATTTTTCATAACCACTAATATAAGATTAAAAAAATTTTATGCTATTGATTTAAATTGATTTTTTTTAATGTAAGTGTGAGGAAGGATTTTTTCTTTAATCTCTATAATAGAAAAATTATCATTATTATCAAACACTTTTCTTAATAATCTATTTGAAAGGTAATGCCCACCTTGTGAACATTTAACTTTTGCTAGCAATCTATGACCACAGGTATAAAGATCTCCAATACAATCAAGAATTTTATGATTTACAAACTCTTTATCATTTCTTAAACCCTGATCATTTAAAACTTTATTGTCTTTAACAACTATTGCATTATCCAAACTTCCACCTCTTGCTAAACCATTTTTTTTTATTTTTTCAATATCTTCATAAAGACAAAAAGTCCTTGAATTAAAAATATCAATTAATTCATCTTCATATACGTTTATCTTATTTCTTTGATTTCCAATTAATTGATTGTTATATTTTAATTCATAATCTATATCTAAACTTAACTTTGATGGCTCTATTGAAATAGATCTATCTCCGTCAAAAAATTCTATTTTTTTATTAATCTTAATAATTTTAATTGGGATAGAGCTTATCTCTAACCCTGTCAAAAATATTTTTTCTATAAATTCTTTAGCTGATCCATCAAGTATTGGAACTTCAACATTGTCTATTTCAATTAAAGCATTATCAATCCCAGAGCCAAATAACGCGCCCATCAAATGTTCAATAGTTGATACACTTACACCATACTCATTTGTAATCGTGGTGTTTAAAGATGTGTTACTGACGTTTTCAAAACTTGGATATATTAGATTGTTTTGACTTAAATCTACTCTTTTAAAAATGATTCCTGTGTTTGGAGCTGCTGGTTTTATGCTTAGACGCACTATCTCCCCTGTATGGAGCCCAACGCCTGAAAAACTTACAAAGTTTTTGACCGTTTTTTGATTTAAAGCAGACACTCAGTGCTTTTATTACTCATTAGCTAAAAAACAAAAACAACAAATGTTACTAGAAAATACAGGTTTATCTGAAAAAATTAAAAAATTTCTCAAAAAAACCAACATTTCTAGAAATTTTATTATGAAATTCAACCTCGTTTGAATTACAACCGTCAGTTATTTTTTTAGTTTTTTTAAAAAAATCATCTCTATTATTCTCAAAATAACTTGTAACATACTCTGCACAGATGATCTTGTTTATAGATATTTGATATTTTTCTAAACAATTCTCTAATTCTTTAATTAAATTATTTGAAAGACAAATAAATCTTACATCTAAAGAATATTTATGACACTTTAAATTTTTTGGTAAAAAAGAATAATTTTTATTATTGACTCTATAATTATCTATTAACATATGGATTATTTTTTTATTTTCTAACGTTTTTTTACATTGATCCCTTGCTTCATTTAAGGAGTAAGATAAACATCCTGGGGTAAGAATGTTTCCATTGTTATAATTTTTAACAGATAATTTAATATTAAAAAAATTTTTTGTGTCAATTACTACATAAATATTTTTAATAAAGTTATCAATTTTTTTTTCAAGTTTTAAAATATTATTGTCTAGAAATTCTTTAAGTTGCTCTAAATCTAAATCACTTGAGTTATTTTCAATAAATTTTTCGTATTTATAAATTTTTTCTAACTTGTCAAAATGACTAGAATAAATGATAAACTTTTTTTTTGATACATACAAAAACGTTTCAAAAAATAAATTATTGCTCATTTACAACTACTTGATTGTTTTGTCTTAAATCAATCATTTTAATATTTTTAAAATCATTTTTTTTCATCAACTCTATATATAAATTTAAAGAATCTTTAATTTTTGATTTTGGTAATTTAATTAGAATACCTGATTGAGTTTCAATATCCCATCTGCCTGAAATAAAAAAAAATAAATTTTTTATTTCACTAAATTTAAAATTTGATTCATTAATACTTTTTTTCAATTTGAAAAATTCATCAATTCTTAAGTTGCCATATATAAATGGTAAATTTTGTAGTCTTCCATTCACCTCTATTAATCTTTTGTTAGACCCAATATAAAAATTCTTATTATTTTTTTTAACATGTGCGATAAATCGAGTTTTTTGAAGATGAATATCTAATGTAGATGGATATCTTTTATATATTAAAAAATTTTCAATATAATTGTATGCATTAATCATTTCATTTAATCTAGAATTATTTAAAGTAAATAAATCGTATTTTTTTAGTACCTCTAAATTATTTGAAATCTCTAAATTCTCTTTTTCGCTTAAACCTGATACAATTATTTCACTAATTTTTGGAATTTCAAAATTTTTTAAGTTTTTATTATTCAATGTAGCTATTACAAAAAACAAAAAAACATATATGAAAATTTTTTTACTTTTTCGTAAAAGCATTTTTTAAAATAAGTTCAATAAGTTTGATAAAAGAAATATTATGAAAAGCAGCTATTTCTGGTACCAAAGAAAGACTAGTCATTCCTGGCTGGGTATTTATTTCTAAAAGATAGAATTTATTCTTATAGAATTTAAAATCCGATCTAGTAACTCCACTACAACCAATTAATTTATGAGCCTTAAGACTTAAATTCATTAATTTATTATAATTTTTTTTTGATAAATTTACTGGAATAATATGTTTTGTTTTTGCTTTTAAATCATACTTTGCTTCATAATCATAAAATTTTCTTCTAGGTTTTAGCTCGATTGCACCAAGCTTTTTTTTACCAATAATTGCAGCTTGAATTTCACGTCCTGGTATAAATTCTTCAATTATTATTTTTTTGTAATCTTTTAATATTTTAATCTTTTTTAAAATATCAGTTTTTGAGCATATAAATACATTTACACTTGAACCTTCATTTATAGGTTTAATTACAACAGGAAATGTTAATTTTGTTTCTATTTGTTTTATTAAATTAGAATTTGATCTATCAAAAGAGTATAAGATATATTTTGGTGTCAAAATATTGTTTTTATTAAAAATTTTTTTTGAGAGAGCTTTATCCATAGCAATTGCAGAAGCAATTACTCCAGAGTGAGTATAGGGTATACCTGTGGTTTCCAATATAGTTTGAATATATCCATCTTCACCGAATTGACCGTGTAACGCATTAAAAATGATTCCTGGCTTAAATGACCTTATGGTTTTAAATAATCCAAAATTTGGTTCAGAAATTTTTACCTCATAATTATTTTTTACTAGTTCCCTTGCAACTTGCCTGCCTGTATCAAGGCTTATGGCTCGTTCTTTTGAAATCCCTCCTGAAATTACTAATATTTTTTTTTTCAAATTATTCTAAAATCTTAATTTCTTTTTCTAAACTAACACCTGTTTTATCTAAAACATTTTTGGTTACAAAATTAATGAGATTAATCATATCATTAAAAGAGGCATTACCTTTATTAACAAAAAAATTACAATGTTTTTTTGAAATACATGCATCTCCAAAACTTTTATCTAAAGGAACTGACTCTTTTATTAATTCCCAAACTTTTTTTTTGGTTTGTTGTATTGGATTTTTAAAAGTACTTCCACTCGTTTTGATCTTGCTAGGTTGATTTTTTTCTTTTTCATTTTTATATCTACTTATTTGGCTATTTATTTTTTTATAATCACTTTTAATACCCTTAAATGAAGCACTTAAAAAAATTAGGTTATCTGGTAAATTATTATTTCTATAACCAAAATCTATATCTTTAGAAGAAATGGTTATTACTTTGCCATTTTTATCAATTGCTTGAATTGATAACAAAATATCTCTAAATTCATTTCCAAAACAACCTGCGTTCATCTTAATTCCACCACCAACGGTGCCGGGAATACAAGATAGAAATTCAAATCCACTTAAATTATTTTTCATTGCAAATTCAGATAAAGTTTTATCTAAAACTCCACTACCAGCTATAACTATTTCATCATTCAATAAAGAAATATTATTAAAATCCCTACTTAGCTTAATGACTACACCATTAAACAAATTGTCTGTAATTAAAGTATTTGATCCAGCACCTAAAATAAATATTTTTTCTTTGTCTTCTAGCTTTTTCAGAAATTCTATTAATTCTATTAAGTTATTAGCTTTATAAAAAACTTTAGCTTTTCCTCCTATGTTGAACCAATTTTTTTTCTTGAGATCATGTTCAAATCTAACATTATCCCCAAATTCATATAATAAATTTTTTAGTTGATTTATTTGCATTACATAAGATCTGGAAGTTCTCTCATCCAATTTGAAATCGTGCCAGCACCCATCCCAATTACTATTTTATTGCCATACATATTTTTTTTTAAAAAAAGAGCCAATTGATTTTTATCGTTTACCAAAAAAAGTTTGACTTTAGAATTTTTTATAATTTCTTTCGCAAAATTTAAATAATTAAATCCTAATTTTATTTTTTCTCCAGCAGTATAAATCGGACATAAAATAACAGTATTAGCTTTTTTAAAAGCAAAAGAAAATTCTTTTCTTAAATCTTTTAATCTTGAAATTCTATGAGGTTGAAAAATACATACTTTTTCGTATTTTTTATAAACTTTTTCTACGCCATTTAAAACAGATTTAATTTCCGTTGGATGATGTGCATAATCATCGTAAAAATCTATATTATTATATGAGAAAATCTTATTGAATCTTCTTTGCACACCTTTAAAATTTAACAAGCCTTTTTTGATTTGTGAAATAGGTATACCTACAGTCAAAGCTACAGCCGCAGCACCGACAGAATTTCTAATATTGTGAATACCGAGTAATGGGATTCTAATTTTTTTAAAAACTACTTTTTTTTTATTCGGTAAATTTACTTCTAAATCAAACTCAGAAAATTTAATAGCTTGTTGGATATTTTTAATTAAAAAATTTGATTTAGAATTTATACCATAAGTATAAAAATTTTTACTTTTTAATATTCTAATAAGTCTATTGTTAATTTTATCATCTATGCATATGAATGCCTTTCCAAAAGAAGGAACCTTTTCAATAAATTGAATAAAATATTTTTTTAAATCCTCCATGGAATTATAAAAATCCATGTGTTCTCTATCAACATTTGTAATTATTGAATATGTGGGTGGAATATGCACAAAACTTCCATCAGACTCATCGGCCTCTAATATAGACCAATCACTTTTTCCCAACTTAGCAGTGCTTTTAATAGAATTTATAACACCTCCATTAATAATAGTTGGGTCTAATTTAGTTTTTTGAAAAATTGAGGCAACCAATGACGTTGTAGTGGTTTTGCCATGAGAACCCGCTATAACAACATTTTTGGTTAAAGAAACTATGTGAGCCAACATTTGTCCTCTTGTAATAATTGGCAAATTTTTTCTTCTTGCTTCGATTATTTCTGAATTATTTTTTTTAATTGCTGAAGAAATTACAATTATAGTAGCATTTTTTAAGTTTTGTTTTTTGTGACCTGTAAAAACTTTAATTTTCTCTTTTTTTAATCTTTCAATATTCTTGTTAAAAGATAAATCGCTCCCTTGGACTTTAAATCCTTTTCCTTTCATAATCAAAGATAGACCACACATTCCAATTCCTCCTATACCTATAAAATGAATGACTTCAGTTTTAGCTAATTCAATTTTCATTTAAACCTTCTAATATTTTTTTATTAACATTTATCCAACTATTTTCATAATTCAATTTTTTTAAATTATCTTTTTTTTTTAAAAAATCATTTTTTTCTTTAAGAATATTGTCTAAAGTTTTCTCTATTCGCTCTTTAAAATTTTTTTGCTCCAGTATCCAGCAACAATCATTTTTTTTATAAAAATTCGCATTTTCAAGTTGATGATTATCCTTAGATTTTGGAAGAGGAACAGCAATAAACGGAATGTTCAAAACGGACAACTCAGCTAAAGTTGAGGCACCGGCTCTTGTAATACAAAGATCTACTCCTCTAATAATATTAATAAAATTTTTTTCATAACTGAAAATTTTATTTTCAATATTATTTTTTAAATAAAAATTTCTTAAATTAGAAATATTTTTTTCACTTGTTTGATGAACTATTTTTATCGAATATTTTTTTAAAATATCAACTATTGAGTCACTGAGATTTTTGTCAAAAAAACTTGCTCCTTGACTGCCACCTATAATTAAAAGATTAAATTTTTTTTTATCACTTAAATTTTTCTGATGATTATAAATATCTTCTCTTACTAATGGATTTATTTTAATTATCTTATCTTTAAAATAAGCTGGAAAATTCTTTATTTCGTATGAATAACAAAAAATTTTTTTACAAGATTTTAGAAAATACCTATTTGATCTTCCCAAAACTTGATTTGGTTCAATTAGATAAATATCTATTTTTAATATTTTTGCAGCTAAAATTACTGGCAATGACATATACCCACCCGTTGAAAAAATTTTTTCAATTTTTTTCCTTTTTACTAAAAGAAGCGATTTAAAAATTAGAAATAAGATTAAAATTAAATTAATTGGTAAAATGAAAAAATTGTTTAATTGTGGTGTATTTATTAATTCAGTAGAAGCGATATTCTGATCAATGTATCGTAAACCTCTTTTATCAGTTGATAAAATTACATTTACTTCTTTAGATAGATGCTGATATAGAATAATTGCGGGAATTACATGCCCACCTGAACCACCAGTAGAAATTAAAATATTCTTTTTCATTTAATTTATTTTTCTTTTTGTTAAGTTTAAAATTATACCTGAAATAATTGAGACACTAATAATTGATGAACCACCGTAGCTTATAAAAGGTAGTGTCATTCCTGTTGTTGGAAATAATCTTATATTAACACCAATATGTATCATCGCCTGCATCAAAATTAAACTTATACATCCAACCAAAATAAGTTTTATTTTTTCATCATTTTCAAAATAAACTTTTTTAAAAACTGAATAGATAAAAATTAAAAACAATAATAAAATTAAAATTATGGCAACAACACCAAATTCTTCTGAAATTACTGAAATAATGTAATCTGTATGAGCTTCTGGAACTCTATTCTTTAATGTTCCCTCACCTATTCCTTTCCCAAAAAAACCACCACTAATTATTGACTCAAGTGCTTTATCTGATTGAAAATTATGGGTTCCATTCTGAGTATCAAAAAAAGAGAACAATCTTTCTTTAATATATATAAACTTTTGAACAAAGAGAATCAAATATAAAAAAATAGAAATTAATAAAAAAAATAATATTCCTAAAAAGATTATATTTATACCTGAGGTGAAAATTAGAATTGACCAACTAAAAAAAACTAAAAGAGTTTGACCTATATCTGGTTGAGCAGCTAATAGTAGTGCTATAGTCAAAGTAACAAAAAACGAAATAGAATACTTTAAGAAAATATTTGTATGTTTTTGATTGCAAAGAATTAAACTAATTAAAATGATAAGAAAAGGTTTAACTAATTCTATTGGTTGAAATCTCGGCAATAAATATAAGTCAATCCATCTTTTAGAACCTTTTACCTCTACTCCTATAAATGGAACTAAAATTAAAAAAAAAATAGAAAATAGAAATATAAAGATAGAAAATTTTAATAACATCCTTTGATTTAATGA
>CEVE01001469.1_pt1 | contig 12196 bp, 11 predicted proteins | sample 356431 | NCBI WGS metagenome assembly CEVE01 (sample SAMEA2622764, study PRJEB7988) | marine metagenome | isolation source: saline water (ENVO:00002010), including
AACCAAAAATTATCCTAGCAACAAATATTTTTTCTAAGTATAGCGCAAAAACTGTTAGCATATTGAATAAAAATCCAAATGCAGAAAACATAATTGTATACTTTAAAACATTTATTCTATTATTCAGGTTTATAAGTTGATCTCTCCACTCGGGCGGGGTGTGTTTTTCAAATACATGTTCGTCATGTATTTTTCTAATTAAATTACTTAAAGTGTGAAACCTGTTGCTATAAACACCCATAATTAGTGGAATTGCAGGAAACATTAAAGCAGTGACTGTGTAATCAATATCCATACGAATCAGTTTGATTATGAATCGATGCTTTGTTATTTACAAGTAAATTATAATGAAAGATTTTATACTTTTTCTTGATTTAATCAGATTGAAAAAACCAATTGGTATAATGCTGTTATTTTGGCCTTGCTTATGGGGTCTAACTTTGGCAAATGATTTCACAAGTAATAATTTACAGTACGTAATTTATTTTATTTATTTTTTTTTAGGCGCGGTTCTTATGAGGTCTGCTGGTTGTATTGTTAATGATATATTGGACAGAGAGTACGATATTTTGGTAGAAAGAACTAAACAACGACCAATTGCTTCAGGAAAAATATCTGTAAATTTAAGTTTGATTTACGTAATAATTTTATGTTCGTTTGCTTTTTTAATTTTAATCCAATTTAATTTTACTACTATTTTATTAGGTCTAGCATCTATGCCTTTTGCATTTAGTTATCCTTTAATGAAAAGATATACTTACTGGCCTCAATTATTTTTGGGATTTACTTTTAATTATGGACTGATAATGGCTTGGTTTTCTATAAAACCTGAATTTAGTTATATTCCAATATTATTTTATATAGGAGCCATATTTTGGACATTAGCTTACGACACAATATATGGGTTTCAAGACATTAAAGACGATGAAATAATAGGAGTGAAATCAACATCAATCAAATTTAAAAAAAATCCTAAATTATTAATTTTTATATGCTATTTAATTTTTATTTTAATGCAAATTATATCGGGACTTTTAATGGAATTTAATTATTACTATTATATAGGAATTGTAATAATTGCTGTGCACTTACTATTTTATCAGTTAAAGAATTTGGATATTTCAAACCCCAAAATTTGTTTGGAAAAATTTAAAGCTAATAATTTTTTAGGTCTAATTGTTTTTGTGAATATATTAACAAATAAAATTTATCTATAATGACTAATTTACAAATTTTAAAAAGATTATTTAATGAGTATACGAAAAAATATTTGCCTCAAATTTTTTTAGCGTTATTTTTTTCATTAATTTTAGCTGCAAGCACTTCTGCGATTGCGTGGTTATTAGATCCAGCCGTTGAAAAACTTTTTATTCAAAAAAATCAGAGCTTAATGTTGATTATCCCTTTGGGTATTATTATGGCTTTTGCCGCAAAAGGATCTTCTTTATATCTTGCAAAAGCAATAATGATAAGTGTCGGCGAAGAAGTAAGGAAAGCCATACAGGTAGATATGATGAAAAATTTAATCAGAGCAGATACTGAAACAATTGAAAAAAGACATTCTGGTAAAATAATAACAAATTTAATAAATGATGTTAATTTTATGACTGGTCTTGTTAGTGTTGGAATATTAAATTTATTTAAGGATTCACTCACATTAATCGGATTATTAGGAGTAATGTTTTATCAAAATTGGAAATTATCATTAATCGCGATCATAATGATACCTCTTGCCAGCTACTTTGCTAGATTTTTAGGAAACAGAATAAGTAAGGTCACAACTCAAGCTATGGATACGGCGGGAGTTTTAAATTCCTACCTTATGGAGATTTTTAGAAATCATAAATTAATAAAAGTTTTTCAAAAAGAAACTTACGAAGCATCAAGAGCAAATAGTGCATTGGATCAGCTAAAAAATAGGGGAAAAAAGTTAGCTATCATTTATGCAAGGTCATCACCAATTATGGAATTTTTGACAGGAATTATGATTGCAATTCTTATTTATTTCTCTGGTAATTTAATTATGAGCGGTGAGTTAGCTATAAATAATTTTTTTTCATTTTTAGCTGCAATGATGTTGGCCTATCAACCTGTTAGGACTCTTGCAACATTAAATCTTACAATAAATCAAGGATTGGCAGCAGCAAAAAGGATCCTTCCTATAATCGATCAAAAACATAATATTTTTGAAGACGATAAATTAGACAAATTAAAAGTTTTGAGTGGTACTATTACTTTTGAAAAAGTAAATTTTAATTATAATTCCAATTCTAGATCAATTTTAAAAAATGTAAATTTGAGTATATCCGGAGGTAAAATGACCTCACTTGTAGGACATAGTGGAGCTGGTAAATCTACTATACTAAATTTAATACCTCGTTTTTATGATTGTTCAGACGGGGATATTAAAATTGATAATCAATCAATTAAAAGTAAACGACTGTCTTCATTAAGAGAGAATGTATCTTTGGTGAGCCAAGAGACTACTTTATTTGATGATACAATTATAAATAATATCAAATATGCAAATCTAAATGCAACTGATGACCAGATAAAAGAGGCAGCAAAACTCTCCTTTTCCGATGAATTTATAAACACACTTCCAAATAAATACAATACTATGATTGGAGAAAATGGTATTAGACTTTCTGGTGGTGAAAAACAAAGACTATCAATTGCAAGAGCGTTCCTAAAAAATAGCAAGATTATACTATTAGATGAAGCTACTTCCTCTCTAGACTCAGAAACTGAAAAAAAGATTCAAGATGCTTTAAGTTTTTTAACAAAAGGAAAAACAACTCTTGTTATAGCACATAGATTGTCAACAGTATTAAACTCCAATAAAATTTATGTTATAGACAATGGAGAAGTTGTTGCTGAAGGAGATCACACTGAGCTATTAAATAGTTCATTAATATATAAAAATTTCTACGATAAGCAGATCCAAAAAGATTGATGAGAATATTATATAATCTACTAATGGTTATTATTATTATCTTTTCACCGGTAATAGTATTTTACAGAATATTAAAAAAAAAAGAAAATCCTAAAAGATTTTTAGAAAAATTCGGTTTTTTTCAAAAAAAAAGAGCAAATGGTAAATTAATATGGTTTCATTGTTCAAGCGTTGGGGAACTTTTAAGTATTGCCCCACTTATAGAAAGGTTTGAAAAAGACATAGATATAAAAAGTATTTTAATATCGACTTCTACATTGAGCTCATCAAAAATATTTGAAAAATTTAAATTTAAAAAAACTATTCATCAATTTTATCCAATAGACAATCCTTTAATAGTAAATAAATTTTTATGTTATTGGAAACCAGCTGCAGTTTTTTTTGTTGAGTCAGAAATTTGGCCTGAAATGTTGAGAGGTTTAAAAAGAAAAAAAATTAAAACTTTTCTTTTAAATGCCAGAATAAGTAAAAATTCTTTTTACAGATGGAAATATTTTAAAGATTTTGGTGTTAGTGTTTTTGGTATTTTTGATTACATTTTCCCTCAGAATAGAGAAACATTTAATTATTTAAAACATTTTAAAGTCAAAAAAATGAAAATATTGGGTAATTTAAAATTTTCTGAGTCGAAAAGAATAAGTGCTAATAAATTTATTAAGATAAGTTTTTTAAAAAGAAAAATTTTATGTGCAGCAAGCACTCACAATAATGAGGAAGAATTAATTTCAAGGATACACTTAGATTTAAAAAGTAGAATAGATAAATTGCTAACAGTCATAATCCCAAGACATATAGAAAGATCTCGAGAAATTATAGAAACTTTAAATTCAAAAAACATTAAATATGTTTGTCATAGTGAAAGTAAAAAGATAAAAAAGGATACTGATGTATATTTGGTCGACACATATGGCGAAAGTAAATCATTTTATTCTTTAAGTAAGGTTGTTTTTTTAGGTGGATCTTTTGTACCAAGAGGTGGGCAGAACCCGTTGGAACCAGTTAGGTATGGATGTTATATAACTCATGGTAAGCATACTTTTAATTTTACTGAAATATACAATTTACTAAAAAGAAAAAAGTTGTCATTTGAAGCTAAAAATTTTCCTCAGCTAAAAAAAATAATTTTGAAATTGTTTATGAAAAAATTTAAAAATAAAAAGGAACTAAATAAATTTAAAAAAGTTGGAAATAACATTCTTAATAAATATTTTACAACTTTAAAAATTTTAATATAAATGAAATTAATTAAACCAAAATTTTGGGATAAAAATTATTTAACATTTCAGTCATTATTGCTTTATCCATTAACTTTTATTATTGATCTTAGAAATTTAATTTCTTTTTTTGAAAAACCGAAAAAGTATACCCAGATAAAAACAATATGTATTGGTAATATTTATCTAGGTGGTACTGGAAAAACACCATTAGTCAGTTTTTTAGCAAAAAAATTAAAAAATAAATTTAAAACAGTAATTATTAAAAAAAAATATCAAAGTCATTTAGATGAAAAAAAATTATTAGAGAAAAATAATGAAGTTTTATTTGATAAAAACAGAGCATTGTCTTTATCAAAGGCAATAGATAAAAAATTTGAGTTAGCAATATTTGATGATGGTTTACAAGATAAGAAAATTGAATATGATTTAAAAATAGCTTGTTTTAATTCAATTTCTCTCGCTGGAAATGAGCTAAGATTACCCTCAGGGCCATTAAGGGAAAGATTACATAATTTAAGGAGATACGATGCGGTATTTATCTCTGGAAAACCAGTCGATAAAATATTCTTAAAAAAAATAAAAAAAATAAATCCAAAGGTTGAAATATTTAATGGTGAATACGTGCCTACGAATTATAAAAAATTTAAAAAAAAGAGTTATATGACTTTTAGTGGAATAGGTAATCCCTTAGGGTTTGTCCAGACTCTAAAAGAATATGGTATTAAAAGTGAGTCAAATTTTATATACCCAGATCACTATGAGTATTCTGAAACAGAAATTAACAAAATTAAAAAATTAGCAAATAAAAAAAAATTAAAAATATTAACCACAGAAAAGGATTTTTATAGAATTCCTATCAAATTGAGAAAAAACATAAGTTTTTTAAAAATTGAAATAAGAATAAACAATTTACAAAAATTTAATAGATTTCTACTAAAGTATTTATGAAAAAAATAAAATATTTTTTTGAATTTTTAATAATTCTTATATTGCTATTAATTTTTAAAATTACTGGATATAGAATTGCTTCTAATCTAGGAAATTCAATTGGCAAGATTATTGGCCCTAAATTTAGATCTAAAAAAATTATTAGAGATAATATTAAAAATTTCAAACCAGAAATTAAAGAAGATGAAGTTAATCACATTGTAAAAAAAATGTGGGGTAACTATGGTAGAATTTTAGCTGAATACGTTTACATTTCTGCATTTAGAAAAAGAAGATTAGATAATTACTTAAAAATTCAAGGATTAGAAAATTTAGAAAAAATCAAAAATAGTGGTAAACCGACTGTATTTATATCTGGTCATTTTAATAATTTTGAATTGATGGCTATGATTATAGAAAGAGAGGGAGTTGAGCTTTCAGCAGTCTATAGACCTTTGAACAACAAATTTTTAAATATTTTAATGGAATACCTAAGAAAAAATTATATTTGTAAAAATCAAATAAAAAAAGGTTTGAAAGGTGTCAGAGAAGCTCTTAAATATTTCAAAAATGGAAAAAGTTTAGCTATCATGATTGATCAAAGAGTATCGGAAGGAATTATTTCTAAATTATTTGGAAAAAGTGCCCTAACAACTACAATACCAGCTCAATTTGTAAAAAAATTTGATTGTGTTATTCAGCCAGTATACATCCAAAGAAGTGATGGAATTTATTTTGAGGTGTTTTTTGATGAATACATAAGCTTTGATAAAAATGAAAGTATTGAAAATATTACACAGAAATTAAATCATTGGTTAGAGGAAAAGATCAAAAAAAATCCAGCTCAGTGGATATGGTCACATAATCGATGGAAACTATAATTATTTAAGTTTTTCTCTTTTTGATTGAGCTTCGATAAAAGAAAAATAAGCCTCTTGAAGATCCACATTCCAATAATTTAGATCTTTTAACATTATTTTTTTATTTGATACTGCACATACAACATGATCACCGGGCTCTATAATTTCGAAATTATTGGGTAGAAATTTTAATTTTGCTAATTTATTTTTCATTTTTAAGTTATAAGTTAATATAAATGATTGTTGGTATTATTGGAAGTGGTGGTAGAGAACATGCTATTTGCTCTAAAATTAAAGAGTCAGCAAGAATAAGTAAAATATACTGCATTCCTGGAAATGCTGGTACAAGTAAAATTGCCAGTAATGTAGAAATAAAAATTGAGGATTTTAAATCTATTAAGAATTTTTGTTTGGAAAATAAAATTGAACTTTTAATTGTAGGGCCAGAACAGCCTTTGGTTAATGGAATAGTCGATTATTTTATAGATACAAAAATAAAAGTTTTTGGACCAAATAAGATAGCATCTCAATTAGAAGGTTCAAAAATATTTACAAAAAAAATTTGCTCTAAATATAAAATTCCCACTTCAAATTTTAAAATATTCGAAAATATAAATGATACAAAAGTATTTTTAAGTTCAGCGAAATTTCCTTTAGTTATTAAATCAGATGGTTTAGCTGCAGGCAAGGGGGTTTATATATGTAAGGATATTAAAGAAGGAATAACTGCAGCAAACGAAATATTTGGAGGTAAGTTTGGAATTGCAGAAAATTTGCTTGTAGAAGATTTTCTTGAGGGCGAGGAGATGAGTTATTTTGTGATATGTGACGGTGAAAATTATCAATTCATCGGAACTGCCCAAGATCATAAAAGAGTTGGTGAAGGTGATAAGGGAAAAAATACAGGAGGCATGGGTTGTTATTCACCATCAAGACTATTTAATCAAGAATTAGCTGACAAAATTAATTCGGAAATTATTAATCCTGCGTTAAATGCAATAAAAGATTTAGGCACCACCTACAGAGGATTTTTATATGTAGGACTAATGATTAAAGATAATAATCCTTATTTAGTAGAATTTAATGTAAGAATGGGAGATCCAGAGTGTCAAACTATACTTCCATTATTAGAAAATGACTTAATAGAAATTTTTGTAAATTGTTGTTTGGGTAAATTAAAAAATAAAATTAGATTAAATGATAAAAAAAGTATCTGTATTGTTCTTTGCTCAAAAGGTTATCCCGATGAGTATAAAAAGAACATACCTATTTTAGGCTTAAATAGTATATCTCTTAAACAAAATGAATATATTTTTCATGCAGGAACAAAATTAGAGGATAACAACATATTAGCCTCGGGTGGAAGGGTTTTAAATTTTGTTTCAATCTCGGAAAATTTTAAAAATTCTAGAGAGGATATAATTAAGCTAATTAATAAATTAAATTGGAAAAATGGTTTTTTTAGGAAAGATATTGGATATAAAATTATAGACGTATGAGAATTATTTCAGGAAATTTAAAAGGAAAAAAATTATTAATTCCTGATGACAATTTAACAAGACCCCTGAAAGATGCCGTAAAAGAGTCTATATTTAATATATTGCAACACTCAAAATTATTAAATTGTGATTTATTAAATTCAAGTATTTTAGACCTTTTTTCTGGTGTTGGAACATTTGGCCTAGAATGTATTTCTAGAAAATCAAAACACGTAACTTTTTTTGAAAATCATTTGCCTGCTATAAAAATGTTAAAAAAGAATATTAAAAATTTAAATTGTTCCTCAAAAACTAAAATTATTGAGAGAGATGTTTTTAGTTTAGAAAAATTAAATTTTAATTTAAAAAATTTTGAATTTATTTTTTTAGACCCTCCCTTTAAAGAACTCAGAATAAAGTTTTTACTCAATATCCTTAAACATAAAAAAATTTGCAACAAGGAAAGTATAATATTAATACACAGGGATAAAAAAAATATAGATCAATTTCCAAAAGACTTTAGAATAATTATTGATAAAAAATATGGTAGATCAAGAATCTTATTTGGTAAATTTTATTAAATTAATATATTTTTTGTCTCTTTTTTTATTAACTCAACAGATGGTTGATCGAATGGATTTACCCTCATCATTTTCCCTAATAAAATAGTTTCCATCATAAAAAAAGTAAATAACTCACCCAGTGTTTCTTCATTTTTTTTTAACACCTCAAAACTCCTAAAAGGAATGTTTTTTATTTTAAAAACTTTCTTAGTAGCTTGTTTTTGTGCTTGTTTAATTGATTGTAGACTATGTTTTTTTAGATAATTGTAGTTAAAAAATATTTTTTTTTTATTAATCTTTGTATTTATTTGGCTCTTAACATCAAAAAAAGTGAAAAAGCAATTCTTGTTTCCATCTAGATAAAGCTGCATTAAGCTGTGATTATCTCTAGGTAAATTAGATATAAATGGCAGCACTCCTTTTGAATTTTTACCCAAACTTTCTGCAACTAATTGTTGGTACCATTTAAATAAACCATTAGAGCTTTCATCATAATTAAGAATAATTGAATTAGTTTTTTTTCTCTTCACCAGATTATATAGCACCTCTACATTGCTAAGTAAGTTGTTGACGAAATATTTATTATGAATCAATTTATTATATCTTTTAAACTTTTTAGTATTTAAACCCATTAATTCAGCCGGCAGCATGCCAACTTCAGATAACACAGAATATCTGCCACCAATAAAGTTTTTATGTTCTATAATGTCTGATTTTAATTTTGAAGCCAAATTTCTTAAATAGTTATTTCTATTTTCAGTTATAAATAATTTATTTTTAGATGAGTAAATATTCTCATTAACGATGGTCTCTAGAGTATTACCTGACTTTGAAATTATTATATTTAAAGTTTTTTCCTTTGTTTTCTTTATTTGATTTTGTTCATCAAGATTATCAAAAAAATAGAATTTTTTTTTAATATTATTCTTTAGAAAATCGTAGATAGCTTGAGAACCTAAACACGAGCCGCCCATACCAAAAATTTGAAAAATCTTATTTCTTTTAAGTTTATATAATAGTTTTTTATTATACGAGTAAGAAAACGAGTTAGTAAAACTATGTGTGAGATGCTCTTTTTTAATGCTGTTATCAACTAAATTGTTAAAGAAAATTTTTAATTTTGTTTGAATCTTTTTTTTTTTAAAATTCTGAAATCTTATATTTTTTGTTAACATTGATCTAATTTTTGATTTGATCTATAACAAAATCTTCGGTCGAGGAGCTGCCTGATGAACTTGCATTCTCACCTGCTGAGGTATCCTCTGATTTTAACGATGATAAAACTTCATCAATTTCTAATTCGATTGTTTCTTGTCTCGATGTTTTTACTTGTTCTTTTGGCTCTGGAAGCATTTTAAAGTCAGGTGGTAAAACTAATGGATTTTTTTTTATGACCAAAAATTCATCACTAGACTCGTATTTTTTTCCTGTTAAACCATCTTTTATAGATTGACATGAATAAAGGGAAATAAATAAAATTAATAAAATTATATTTCTAATCATTATGTTTACTCTTAAAAAAAAATTCATCTAAAATAAGGCAAATGATACCAATTGAAATGAATATATCAGCGGGGTTAAAAATAAACCAATGAAAATCACCGACATGTAAGTCAATAAAATCCGGCACCGCATTATATACTAATCTATCATATAAATTGCCTAATGATCCACCCAAAATTATCAAAAAAAAATATTTTCTTACATCGTTTAATTTTAACAAAATATATATAATAATAATGTTAATTGAAATAATAAGTAAAGTTATGAAGTTATAAATATTTTTACTTTCAAAAGACAATAATCCAAATGCTATTCCCTCATTCCAAATTAGATAAATATTTAGAAATGATGTTAAAAATATTTGTTGATTATTCGAATCTTCAAACAAATTTATAACATGTATTTTGCTTATCCTGTCTATTAAAAAAATGATAAAGATAATAAATAGATTTAAAAAAAAAAGTTTATGTTTTTCTTGCATGTAAACCTCAATTATGTCTCTCGCACTTTGTTTCAAAAATTTTCCAACAAATTGGGCATTTTTCTCCAACAGCTTTTTTTGCTATTACATTAGTGCTAGTATTTTGATCAGGACTTAATTTAATATGTGCTACTGAAGTTATACATATCTCAGCAAAATCATATTCTTTTAGAAGCTCATATTTTTCTTTATTGACCTCTATAGTTATTTGAGCTTCTAAACTTGAGCCGATTATTTTATTTGCACGCTTTTGCTCTATACTTGAATTAGCAATTTCTCTAACATTCAATATCTCGCTCCATTTTTTTGCAAGTTGCTCATTTTTCCAATTCTCAGGAATTGATACAAATTTTTCTAAATGTATACTTAATTTAGTATCTTTTTTAATTAATTTAAATATTTCCTCAGTCGTAAATGACAAAATAGGCGCAAACCATTTAAGCAGGCACTCAAGTAAAATATTTAAAATTTTTAGACAGTTTTTTCTTCGAATTGAATTTAGATCGTCACAGTACAAAGAGTCTTTTCTTATATCAAAATAAAAAGACGATAGATCTACAGTACAAAAGTTTAGCAAATCTTTATATAACAAATGAAAATTATAAGACTTAAAATATCTTTGAAAATTTTCGTTCATTAAAAATATCTTATGCAACATCAGCTGATCAAGCTCAGATAGTTCTAAGTAATTAATTTTGTTGAAATCTGTTTGTGAAAACTCATCATTTAGGTTACCAAGAATATATCTAAAGGTATTTCTTATTTTTCTATATGCATCTGCATGCTGTTCTAAAATTGTATAATCTATTCTTAAGTCTTCAGAATAATTAGATGCCGCAACCCAAATTCTTAAGATATCAGCGCCATATTTTTTCAAAATATCGTCTGGTAAAATAACATTTCCTAATGACTTAGACATTTTAAGTCCTTTGCCGTCAACAACAAATCCGTGAGATAAAATTGTTTCAAATGGTGCTTCCCCTCTTGTTCCACAAGATTGTAATAAAGATGAGTGAAACCAACCTCTATGCTGGTCAGAACCCTCTAAATACATAGAAGCAGGCCACTTTAAATCTTTTCTAGCTTCAAGGACAAAAGAATGGGTAGAACCACTGTCAAACCATACTTCTACTATGTCTGACAATTTTGTAAAATTTTCTGCTTTATATTTAGGTCCTAAGAATTTTTGAGCATCATCCTTGAACCAACAGTCTGAGCCCTCTTTCTCATAAATATTTGCTATATTTTCAAAAACCTCATCATCAACTAAAACCTTTCCATCTTTTTTATTTAAAAATATTGGCAAAGGGACACCCCAAACTCTTTGCCTTGAAACACACCAATCTGGTCTTGTTTCTATCATAGACTTTAATCTCTCTTTTCCTTTCTCAGGATAAAAAACTGTTTTATTAATTGCTTTTAATGCTTTGTCTCTTAACCCATGACTTTCCATTGAGATGAACCATTGTGGTGTTGCTCTATGAACTAAAGGGGCCTTTGATCTCCAAGAATGTGGATATGAATGATTAAGTTTTCCATTAAAAACAAGCTTTTTTTCGTCTTTAAGTTTTTCGATAACTATAGAATTAGCTTTAAATATGTGCGTACCTTCAAATGATGGAATATTTTTAGTGTATTTTCCATCATCATCAACTGTCTCTATAGCTTTAATACCATTGCTCAAACATAAATTAAAATCATCTGGACCATGACTTGGAGCGCAGTGAACAATTCCTGTTCCTTGTTCCGTGTTAACAAATCTTGCTTCTAACATAGGAACATTGTAATCATAACCAAGATTATAGAATGGGTGTGTGCATATTGTTCCTTCAAAAATATCACCTAAAAATTCAGAAATTTTTTTAAATTTTTTAATTTTACACTCATCTAAAAAAGAGTTTAATAAATCTTTTGCAACTATAACTTTTTTGTTTTTAAAATCTGTATCCTCATTCACTTCGATAATTAGGTATTTGAGACTTTTGTTATAAGCTAAAGCTTTATTTGCAGGAATTGTCCAAGGTGTAGTAGTCCAAATAATTACTTCACAATCTAATAGATCTTTGTTTTTCGAATTTTTTACTGGGAAAGAAGTATAAATGGTATCCGATGTATGATCTAAGTATTCAACTTCTGCATCTGCTAGTGCTGTTTTTTCTACTGTAGACCAAAGAACTGGTTTATAGCCTCTGTATAAACTTCCCTCTTTTA
>CEVE01006520.1_pt1 | contig 12195 bp, 14 predicted proteins | sample 356431 | NCBI WGS metagenome assembly CEVE01 (sample SAMEA2622764, study PRJEB7988) | marine metagenome | isolation source: saline water (ENVO:00002010), including
TCCTGTTTTCGGCGTCGAAGTTCCAACGACCACCTTCGGGTTGCGTGCCGTTCATTAGGACATCGAGACGTTTCCGCTGCCACCGATAGAAATCTTCCATCCGCATGTTCTTACGTGTTTGCGACCACGCTGCGAAATCATCCTCACCGCAAAGAAATTGGTTATTAGGCACCATTGCAACACCCAACCGTTCGAGTAATTTGCGGCCGCCCCAACTCGCGGGCGCCATAGCCACAACCTCTCCTACCGAGAAGTCCTCACAATGCATACGAAGACCTTCTTCGTAGGAGCTCGCCCGCCTGTAATCGACTTCATACCCGGCTTCTACGAGTTCCGCCGCGAAGTGAGACATGGCGGAAATGATCAAATGTTGGCGTTGCGTATGCCAAGGCTTCGAAAGAATCTTGTGCTCACTCTCAACGAACAAAACGCGACAATCTTCAGCGGAACGACCCCTGAGCGACTCAATGTTCACATTGAGCTGGTCTCCGAATACCCACACCGACGGTTTTGCCTTTTCGCTCATCGAATTGAGTCAACCTTGCCCATGGAACACTGAAGCAACCCTTTAAAAGCTATTGGCCACTGGAGGCTTAGACCCAAAAAGTTCCGGCTTTCGCTAGTAGGACATTGCGGGTTCCAATCTCGTCTTCTTGCCTAACTCAGCTCTTAATACCTTTGTCCTCGATTGAAGGGGCGTTGGCATGGATTCGGTATTCCGGGAGACACAGGAACGCGAAGTTGAATGAACTTGGCGCTGGGGTCTCAGAGAAACGCCTGGTAAGGGAGTGCGGGTCCGTGTCTCGCCGTATGAATTCGGTCGTGGGCACAGCCTGAGGGTGCAAGAATGGGGCGATGACGGACAGGCCTGATGGATTCGAGTTGAACTCGCTGGAGCACCTCAAAAATGTGCTGAGACTGGACGGGATTGAGGCACCCGACGTTGACCTTGCATCGCTTGCAAAACAATTTCTTGGTCTGCGACGCAAAGTCGATCGGTTCTACGACATCCAGACTGGCGACGAAGTGACGGCGTCGGTGTTTCGAGCAGAATCGGATTCGTAGTCATGACAAGCACTTCAATACGAGACGCAGCTGCGAAAATAAGACGCGGTGAAAGTACAAGCCGTCAGATCGTTGAACAGGCGCTAAAAGCATCAGATGAACTAGACCCAGCACTTGGTACCTACATCACCCGCTTCGATGAGTCGGCCCTAGAGGCAGCTGATCGAGCAGATCGTGAACTACAAGCAGGAACAGATCGCGGTCCCCTCCACGGCATCCCTCTCGGCATCAAAGACATCATCTCCACCGACGAAGGCCCAACCTCAGGCCAATCCCTCGCTCAACACCCATCTTGGGGTGATCAAGGCGACGGACCGCTGATCCAACGACTTCGAGAAGCAGGAGCAGTATTCACAGGCAAAACAACCACGATGGAATATGCGATCGGATTCCCCGATTTCGACAAACCTTTCCCGATCCCGCGTAACCCTTGGAACACAGAACGTTGGACCGGCGGCTCCAGCTCTGGCACAGCAAATGGAATCGCCTCCGGCCAATTTTTAGGCGGACTGGGCACAGACACCGGTGGAAGCGTCCGACTACCAGCTGCCTATTGCGGAATCACTGGCTTCAAGCAAACCTTCGGGTTAGTTCCCAAAAGCGGCTGCATTCCTTTAGGCCTCAGCTACGACCACATCGGGCCCATGGCAACATCAGTCTGGGATTGCGCGGCGATGCTAAACGTAATGGCGGGCCACCACCCATCGGACCGAACCACCGTGACTAGACCCCCAGTTGATTACGTTGCTGCGCTCGATGGAACCCTTGATGGAGTGCGTGTTGGGGTAATCACAAACCAGGCCTTAGTCGAAGCCAGTTCTGATCAGATGATGGCAATTTTCGATGACGCTGTCGGCGAACTCGAATCATTCGGCGTGGAAATCACCGATTTCGAAGTTCCCCTCTACGAAGCCCTGCATGATGGAACTTTTCTAGCCCTTCAAGCTGAAGCCTTCTCTTGGCATCGCAACCAACTACGAGACCGCTGGCTTGACTACGGGCGACCAACTCGATTAACGATCGCCAAAGGGGCTCTCATCTCCGCAGGCGATCTAGTTCAAATTGAACGCGTACGAGAAATCGCTCGCAAACAACTCGCCAATCGCATGCAAGAGCTCGGTGTTGATCTTTTAGTTAGCCCCACGACGGGCTACGCAGCGACTCCCTTCACTGGAGCAGACAAAAAAGCTACCTCCTTGGCCGCAATGCACACCCCTCCCTGGAACTCGACCGGCTCACCAGCACTTTCGGTGCCTATGGGCTTTGATCAGGACGATCTCCCCTGCGGGATGCAGATCATCGGAAAACCGTTTTGTGATGATCTTGTTCTGCGACTGGGACATCACTACCAGCAGCGCACCAATTGGCACACCCTCACCCCTCCAATGCACCTTCAATTCACTATCTAGAGTTATTGAACCAAAGGGTTGTATCTGACTGGCGAGGCTCGTTGTTGAGCGAGTGGTAGCGCGAAACAACCGAAGGTTCGTGTGTCAGGACTTCATTTCGCATGATCTAAGCCGACCCGTGAGACCATCAACTAGGGTCGTGTCGTAACAGGTGGAATTTAGGGTTCATGTGAGGGGGATCACAGTTATGCCCAGATTTGTAATAGAGAGAGATATTCCAGAAATTGGCTCTTCGGAGCGTGAGCAACTGAGAGATGCCGCAGCGGCGTCCAATGATGTCTTGGTTGCGATGCGTTCAGAAGGCAAGAACATTTCTTGGGAGCAGTCGTACGTAGTCCAAGACAAAACGTTTTGCATTTATCACGCCGACGGGTCTGAATTGATTGACGAACATGCACAGCGCAGCGGTTTCCCTGCTTCCATCGTCACCGAGGTTAAAGCCCGTATCGACCCAATCACTGCGGAGGGCTAATCGCCCTCAGCGTGAGCATCGGGATGTTCTTTAAAGCAACCCGAAGCGACGGAATCTAATGTCCGTGTTCCATATAGAAGGGACATGGATATGAGTTGGGATCAGATAGCAACGTTGGCGCAGCTTGTGACGGGTGCGGCGACGCTTGCTGTGGCCGTCTTTTTATGGAGCCAGTTGAAGGTGCAGCACCGAGACTCTGAGAGAGACTTTGCGTTCGCAAATGAAACCAAACAACAAGATTTGTTTGCTTCGTGGTACTCGGATGAGTCGGCGTGCAATCTCTTGTGGAAGGCCTACAACTCCTACGAGTCGTTATCTCCCGAGGAGGTTCATCGATTCAGATTGATGTACCAACAGATGTATCTGCATCAGTTAAACGCTTGGCGATTGAAACGTGATGGAGATGACTTGAGGAGATGGCGATTGCAGTGGGAGAGAATTCTCGGATCTCCGGGTCAGCGCCGCTATTTGGAGGAATTTGGAAGGCCGATTGTCGAGTTGGACCCTGGTTTGAAAGAATTTGTCGAGGAGATTTACCAAGAGCTCGAAAGTCAGGCGGTCTAGAAACGGCTGGGGAACTTGCGAGACTACAGTCTGATGATCGGTGAGGAAGGTGGAGGCGCAAATGCGTATAGGCGTGCTGCAATTAGATGACGTAAGACTCGGTTTTGAATATAAAGAGGGCGCCGGTGTTCCGCTTGTTTTTATGGGTGGCGTGACGTCTACCACTGCGACCTGGGAACCCGTTTTAGAACGACTCGAAACTAGCCGCCCGGTATATCTGTTAGACCACCGAGGTCACGGCCGTTCTTCTCATATTGGGAGTGGCGATTACTCGAACTGGGTGGGTCAGGTTTCCGACACCTGCCAATTCCTGGAAAGAGTCAGTGGCCGCAGCATCGTAATAGGCCATTCACAGGGCGGAATTCAGGCCTTTTATGCGACGGCCCAAAAACCGGAACTGGTAGCAGGGCTGTACCTGGAAGACATCTCACCACACTTTGTTGCACACCAAAGACATGTCGGGAGCGCCTTTATCGCAGCTCTAAAAAACATCGGACTAGAACTAAAACAAGCCCTCGCCGCTGACGAAAAAGGTTCCGAAATGGCTGACAGGATCGCAGGCATTTCTCTCGGCGACGACATCACCTTCGGAGACGTCAGGTCGGATGAACAACTCCAGATAATGGCCGATGGCGTTCTGCAAATGGACCCAAAGATTTTCGGCACCTTTTTCGAAGACGATTCAATTCCGCCCTTTGACCTGGATGACACGATTCGAGCCATTCAATGCCCGGTCCATATCGCATACGGAGCACCCGAGCTAGGCGCCTTATTCCTTGAGAGCGACTTAGACGATCTACACGACAAAGGCTGTGAAGCAACGTCGACCAAATTCGGAGACGTCGGTCACAGTGTTCATTTCGATGCTTTGGGGCCCTTCGTGCAAGATCTAACAGCTTTCCTCAAACGAGTCGACTAGGTCCCGGCGTATCTGTAGCGAGATACATAGCCTTCCTTTCTCAACAAGCGAGCGCTGCTCGTAGCGCTTCTGCAAGACTGTCGAAACAAATCGACCAGGGGGTGGTTGACATGAAGGTTTTCCATGGCACGACATGGAATGTAGAACCCAACCGTATGGGAGACTTCATCAAGTACTGCGCTAAGGCTGCGGAACTACACAAGTCTTTGGGTGCAGAAGATGTGCGGCTCATGAGCACCATCGCCGGCGGCCCGCAAACCCAGTTCATGTACGTGATGGTCGTTGAAAGCGAAGAAGCATTTGGTTCGCTGATGAAAACCCTGAATAACAGCGCTGAATGGAGTGCTCTCAACAAAGAGTTCTTCGCAGACCCATGTGGTGAAGTGGTCAACGCCAGTTTGCGTCAGGACATATTCTCATGAGCCAAGAGAAGGGTCGGCAAGGAAAACTCTTATTTGATCGCGCACTCGCAAAATTTGATGCTGTGGTCCGCCAGGTACCGGACGACGCGTGGGGTAACGCGTCGCCGTGTGAGGAATGGACTGCCGCTGACATCGTTGGACACGTAGCTGCCACAACGCAACTGCCCTGTTTCTTGGCTCAAAGGATCCCGATCGGCGTGCCTGCAGGTCCCGAAGCGTCTGAACGACCAACCAGGGGTGGGGACAATTTGTTCTTCAACAAAGCAGTTATGGAGACGCTTATCGGCTTGCGCGAGGAAGCAGTTACCGGCGATGCCCTAGGGGTATGGGAACGTAGCTACGCACACATGAATGAGGTCCTATCAGGAGACGTATGGGGACAACCACCCATAGCCAGCCAGCGAGGGACCATGACCCTAGAAGAATGGTTGGAACCAGTTTTCTACGACTCAACGGTACACACCTGGGACTTGTCCCAGGCAACTGGCGTCCCACACAATCTTGATGACGATCTGTGTAGAACTGCTCTGGCAACATTGATAAGCATCAACGAATCAGCAGACATGCGATCAGCAGGAGTGTTCCTTCAGGCAAAAGACACAGAGTCCGACGACCCTGTTGATCAATTGATTGCCTATACCGGACGAACCCCAATTCGTTAGCGTCACTGTCATGGGGGCACTAACGGGTTACAAAGTCTTGGATCTTTCCATCTTGGTGCAAGGACCCCAAGCAGCAGCAATGATGCACGACCTCGGCGCCGAGGTCATCAAAATAGAGCTGCCAGAAGTGGGGGACTTAGGGCGCTGGCTCACCGTCGCAGTTGACGACGACCGCTCTCCCTACGTTGAAGCAAACAACCGAGGCAAACGTTCAGTTGCTCTTGATCTGCGAACTTCTGGAGGCAGGACAGCGTTACTGCGTCTCGTCGAAACCACAGACGTACTAATCCACAATTTCGTCCCTGGCACCGTTGAAGAATGGGGGCTCGATTACGACGACCTCATAAAAGTGAACCCCAGATTGATTTACGCAGCCGGATCCACGTTCGGCCCCCAAGGACCAAATTCCAGACGCGAAGGCGCAGACATGGGAGCTAATTTGGGGGTCACTGACCTGCGGTCTTGTAAGCGTTTCGTGCGCCGCAATTAGCTGCGGATTCGAGATGCTTCGGGACTACCCAACGCAAAGGACCACGAAATGGCTGGCACTGTTATACGTTCAAAGGCGCTCGAAGAAGCTCACGCCCACCCAGAAATGATCCGATCGGGAGCATTCTCCCCAGCCATGCAAGCGGGACCGTTTCTCTATGTTTCTGGATGCATTGCAGGGGACTTGACCCAAGACATGACAGGGCAAGCCCAGCAAGAGTTCAGCTACGTCGAGCTAGTGCTGAAAGAAGCCGGATATCAGCTCACCGACGTTGTCAAACTGCAAGCCTTTATCACTGACGCCGCGAATTACGCGGCGTACAGCTCGGTGCGAAAACAATATTTTCCTCAAGACCCGCCGGCGAGCACAGCTGTCATCTCAGGTTTACTGATTCCCGATGCTCTCCTGGAAATCGACGTAGTCGCCTATAAAGACGACAAGTAACCGAGTAGCTGACCAATACACCTGGGACCTCTTGCTGTGCGTTTTACCGTGCTGAGTTTGATGCTCTTGATGTTGGCCTGTGCTGTCCCCGAACCAGAGCAAGGCTCGCCTGCTGCTATAGACGACACGGCAGCGGCCCCAGCTTCCACCACCAACCCAGCACCGACAACGCCTGCAATTTCGTCTACCTCGACGACAGTAGCGACCGCCCCCGATTCAGTGACAACGGTGGTCGTCTCAGAGTCAACAACAACCAGTCCCAACGCAGAAGCGGTGTTGATTGCCCCTGAACAAGAAGGTGGCTACGACCGGACACTATTCAAGCATTGGTCTGACCTAGACAAAGATGGCTGCGACACTCGCCGCGAAGTGCTGATCGAAGAATCACGTACCCCAGTGACCGTCGGCAGCGGCTGCTCCCTAACGGGAGGCAGCTGGTACAGCGCGTTCGACGGCACCGAAACCATCGACCCCTCGAAATTCGATATTGACCATATGGTCCCTTTGAAAGAGGCCTGGGATAGCGGCGCATGGGGATGGAGCCCCGAACAACGCCAGGCTTTCGCCAACGACATGTCGATACCTGAATCGCTCATAGCGGTGTCAGCTTCGTCAAACCGGTCGAAAGGAGCGAGCGACCCGGCTGAATGGCTACCGCCTAGAAAAGAATTTCACTGTCGATACGTCGACGCTTGGATCGAAGTTAAACAAAGATGGAACTTATCGATGGACCAAGCCGAACATGACGCTATAGCCGAGGTGAGAGCGAACTGTTAGGTGCCTATCACGGATCGGTATCGGGAAAACCGCTGGAATCAAGCCACCACGAGCCCTCGTGTGGTCGAAGTAGCCCACACGAGGGACCACCGAAATGAGTCCCCAATATCAACGTATGGTCATCGCAGTAACGCTCAGAGAAACTTCGACGCGTAGCCATGGCCGCGGCCTTGTCGACATCTGGCTCACTCGACCATTCCGGAAGTTGAAACTGAATGGGATGATGGCAAAGATCACCCGTTATCACCGCATCTTGTCCTGCAGAGGAAATTCTTACGCTGTGATGACCCGGTGTGTGGCCTGGAGTGGGTTCTAGCCACACGGCATCATTCAGTTGCATGTCACTTTCGACAAGTTCTGCCAATCCTGCATCAATACAAGGTTGGATGCTGTCCCCGACAACATCTCCGTAGACCTGAGGCTCCACTCGCCAATGAGCCCACTCCCGTTCACCAAACAAATATCGCGCCTTAGGAAACGACGGCACCCACTCATCGCCAACCAAATGTGTGTTCCATCCCACGTGATCCACATGGAGGTGGGTGCACACAACAGCGGTCACATCATCGGGACCGAACCCTGCTTCGATCATCCTGTCCATGAAATCAGTATCTAAATTTCCGAGAGCCTCGAAGTTAGGGCGATGCTTGCTGTTACCAGCGCAGGTATCAACCACGATCTTTTCGTCACCTATCTCGATACAAAACGCATGAAACGACAAGCGAATCCGACCGCTTGATGGGTCGGCGAATGGACCAAGGGTCCATTCATGTTCCAGGATCGCATCTGGAGTTGCCATAGGAATAATGGCGAAACCCGGCCACGACTGTTCCATTTCGGTCACTTTGGTGATCTTCGCTTCACCAATTTGCCACGTTTGAATCACTGGTAACCCCTTCCAACAACGCGCCCTAGGTCGGTCGTTGTTCCCCAGCACGAGATTATGCGCTGAGTCAAAGTTGAGGTGGAAAGGCTCTTAATACTTCAGCTAGTGCTTTACGAGAGTCAACGCTGAGTCACTGTCAGGAAGCAGATGGGTAAAACCTCGGCACAGTGACAACTGATTGTGATCTGATGGAGTGGTCGATCTGGAAGGTCAAAATGACTGTTGCTTTAGATGGCGAACCGGGTGCTTGGGATTGCTCTTCATTTGACTTCTTGCACCCCCAGATGCGTATCGACCCTTTCCCAACTTTCGCGGTAATGCGCGAGTCGTCACCCGTGCACTGGGACGGGAGAGCGCATTGGGTTTTTCGCTACGACGACGCCCGATCTGTGCTGCTAGGAGACGAGTTCGGGCGCGTAGCTTCAGCTTTCCAAGAGCAATACTTTGAGTCGCTCGGCGCTGGCCAACCCTATGAATACGTCATCAAACGAATGACGTACCTTGACCGCGAAGATCATCAACGTGTACGTGCACTATTTGCACAAACGTTCACGCCCAGAAGAATTGAGTCATTGCGCCCGTTCATCGCGGATCTAGTCAACCGGTTATTAGATCGAGTCAAGCCCGGAGATCAATTCGATTTACTAGATGTCGTCGCTCACCCGGTGCCTTCACTAGTGATCTGCGAACTTTTAGGCGTACCAACTCAAGACCGTGCACTATTTGATGGCTGGACTCAACGCATCGCTCACCTTGTTTCACCGGCGATCACCGAGGCGCAATATGCAGATGCAGCAGCTGCGTTAGCGGACGAATGGCAGCTAATGGAGGACTTGATCCACCACCGTTCGAACAACCTCGGCGATGACTTGCTATCGGATCTCATCAGAGCATCGGCAGGAGATGACGCGATAAGCCATCAAGAGCTCGTGTCGAACTGCATATTCCTTTTCTCGGCAGGACATCAAACGACTCGCGACACTGTTGGTAACGGAGTCTTAGCAATGATGCGCGACCGTCCGCAATGGGAAAGTCTCGCAGAGCGGCCATCAGAGCTTGCCGGTGCCGCAGCAGAAGAATCTTTGCGATACGACGCTCCAGTGGTTCAAAGCTGGGAAGTGGCATTCGAAGACACTGAAATTGGCGGCTACCCGATAGCAGAAGGGGAAGCAGTATTCCCGCTACTTGGAGCCTGTAACCATGATCCCGCCAGATTCGTCGATCCAGATGACTTTGACATACAGAGAGAGAACAACGTCCCCATTACGTTCAGCCTCGGGCCTCACCATTGCATGGGTTCAGCGTTAGCTCGCATGGAAGTATCGATAATTCTGGAAGCTCTGGCGACCAAAATGCCCTCTATGAGCCTCGCGTCAGAAGAAATATTGTGGCGGGACACGGTGGTGTTTCGTGGCCCTGAATCGCTGCAGGTTCAGACTTAGCACTGGCACTAGAGAAGTAGTGGCCCCAGAACAAGAACTCAGAAGTCGAGCTTCCAGTCACCCCCAATGTCTAACGCATCACAGTGGGGAATGACCTCTGCGCCGACTCGCTCAATTTGCTCCTTGACCTCACTGACATCACCTGAAGGACAATCCATCTTTGCCACCACCAGCGAATACCCCGCAGCCGCGAACTTTTGCAGGTCTTCAATTATTTGCTCCGCTGAACCGGAACAGATTTTTCTCGATGCCCCAACCGGTATTGGGTCTGATACACGCATTGTCGTAGCCGCCATCATGATGAATTCTGAGGTGGCTCGACCCAGGCCGCTTAACTCTTCGCTGATTATGTCCTGTAAATCTGCGTGACGGTGAGGGTCAGCAAACGGATCCAAGAACACGGGATAGAAACCGTCGCAAAAGCGTGCCGCTCGCTTTGCGCCCAACGGCGACACACCCCCATAAATAATCGGCGGCCGGGGTTCCTGCAGCGGTTTCGGATCCATCGAGATGTCGTTGAACGAGTAATAGTCACCGTCAAAAGAAACGAAATCGTCGCTCCAACATCTCTTGTAAATTTCGATGCACTCCACCGTTCGTTTACCACGTTCGGCGAATTCGATTCCCAGCGCTTCGAACTCTTCGGCCATCCAACCGGCGCCAACCCCAAATAACAGACGACCAGCAGCCAAAACATCGACCGTCGCGAACTGTCGAGCGTCGCTCAACGGGTGGCGGTAGGGCGCAACTAGAACGCTCGTGCCGAGCTTTATCTCTGACGTAGACGCAGCAACCGCACCCATAACCACGGCCGCATCGAGCATCTCGTGCCTAGAGGAATACGTTCGCGCACCTGTTTTATTGGCAATATGAGCGCTCGAAGTTTCTGAAGGCATACACACATGGTCGGGAAACCACATCGAGTGAAATCCCGACCGTTCAGCACATTGCGCAACCTCAACTGGCTTCAATAGTTCACCAGGAACGCTGCGGGTGTAGTTGTTGACGTCATCGCGGTAGCCGATGCCGTGCGTATTGGCGTATAAACCAATTTTCATGACCAAGCTCCTTTGGATCGTGCTCTAATTGAGAGCTCCGCGATCAACTTGAGAGTTGTCATTGAAACTAGTTGCTACCAACGAAGGGAGTTGCGCCGTGACTGACATCGAAAGCCGATTGGCTCGGCTCGAAGACATCGAAGAAATCAAACAGTTGAAGGCAAAATATTGCCGCTACTGCGACGAAGGATACGACCCTGACGGAATTGCAAGTCTTTTCACCGAAGACGGGATCTGGGATGGGGGGAAGACCTTCGGAGTAGCGAAGGGCGGAGACGCAATCCGCAAACACTTCCAGGGAGCCGCAAGCAGAATTTCCATCGCGCGACACCAAGTCATGAACCCGATTATCGAAGTGACAAACGACACAGCTACCGGTCATTGGCTTCTCTTCCAACCCTGCACCGACGGAACCACCGGCGAAGCTGTGTGGTTAGCCGCCACTTACAACGATGAGTACGTAAAGTCAGACGGCGTGTGGTTAATAGACCGTTTAACTATCGATGTTGCGTTCTTCTCCCCGTACGACAAGGGGTGGGCTGAACAACAGTTCCTTTCGGGGAGGGCTCCTTAGAAACGAAATCAGCTGTCTGGTTTGGTTGAAAGATCAGTCAAATCATCGCCGGTGAGTGACTCCCAAGCCGACAAGAAGTTTGAAGTCTCTGAAGACCAGAGATCAATCCACTCCTCGTCGTTATGGCTAGATCGCAAATCCACCATCTGTTGCACGCCCCGGCCGACTGTCACTCGAAGTGGGGGAGAAGGGTCTCGAATCAGTTGACCAATGCAAGCCGCTACGTCTTCAGGTTCTGATGGAAACGCGTGGTCGTACCCAACGCTGAAACCCCAGTTTTTTGCCACCGGACGGTATGGGCTGTCTCGATTGGGTCGACCAGTTTTCTCTCTGATGGGTGTCGCGACGGCTCCGGGTTCAACAAGACTCACGTGAATCCCGAAAATCGATGCTTCGCAAGCGAGGGTTTCGGTTAGCGCCTCAACCGCCCACTTTGATGATGAGTACGGACCAAACATTGGTATAGCTACTCGCCCGGCGACCGAAGAAATATTGATTATGTGCCCAAAACCCTTGTCGCGCATGGTTGGAAGGGCGGCCTGCGTGCAACGAATCAAACCGAATACGTTAGTTTCGAACAGTTGCTTCCAGGCATCCAACTGAAACTCCTCGACCGAGCCAATCGGGCTTAAACCGGCGTTGTTTATGAGGACATCAACATCCCCTACCTGTTGAAAGGCGGTATTCACTGAGTCGTCGTCCTCGACGTCTAGTTGAAGAACGCGAAGGTCAAGATTTTCGCTCGACGCTACAGACTCCAGGGATGCACCCATTGACGTGTCACGCATGGAAGCCCAAACGGTCAGCCCACTTCGAGCTAACTCCAGTGCTGTAGCACGACCGATTCCAGTTGAAGTTCCAGTGATCAAGGCGGTCAACATCACCCGTAGTCTCGCGCGTGGATCACCGATATATCTCAAACCCAGTTGTTTTCGGATGTTTCCGAGACGCGCACGGCTCAGCCCTGCGCCATGTCGCCTCTAACGTCGCGTACGACAAATTCGGAAAAAA
>CEVE01102679.1_pt1 | contig 12190 bp, 10 predicted proteins | sample 356431 | NCBI WGS metagenome assembly CEVE01 (sample SAMEA2622764, study PRJEB7988) | marine metagenome | isolation source: saline water (ENVO:00002010), including
GGGATGGTTTTAGACCAAATGGCCTATTCAAGCCTAGGCCTATACCTAGTGTAGTGTATCTGTATAGAAAATATTGGGGAGATAGTGCAGCAGTATATTCAATAATTTTGATTACACCAATATCATTAATGCCTTATAGACTAAAAGGACAAAAATTCGGTTACATTTTTAGTATTTTAGCATTTTTATCGCTCTTTCCTTTTATACTTTTTCAATTATGTAGGGCTTGGAAAATATCATCGCGAATGTTAAAAGCTGGCCCAAAAATAGATTTCATAGGTGATTGAAAATCTGTAATAAGTTTTTGAATAATCAGATGATTAAAAACGAAAAAAAAGCAAACCTGACTTGTACGATTGTCTCACACACTCCATATTATAAAGATAAACAAGGAAAATACATTGGTTTAAACTCTACAGTCAAAGAAATTGATGAAATATCAAAATTATTTAAAAAAGTGCTCCATTGCGCCCCCCTTCATAGTGGTACATCGCCAAAATCCTTTGTAAATCATCAATCAAAAAATATTAGTGTCATTCCATTAATACCTTCAGGTGGATTATATTTTAAAGACAAAATGAATATCATATTGCTTTTTCCAAAAAATATCAAAATCATCAAAAATAATTTAAAAAACACTGATTTATTGCATTTTCGTGCTCCAACTGGTATTGGTGTTTTGTTCATACCTTGGATTTGTCTTTTTTGGAGAAAAGGTCTTTGGATTAAATATGCAGGATCTTGGGTAGATAATGAAGCTCCTGTTACTTACAAAGCGCAACGTCTAATGTTAAAATTATTTCCAAAAACAGCGAAAGTAACCATCAACGGGAACTTTGAAAATCATAGATCAAATTTTTTGAACTTTATAAATCCTTGTTACAGTGAAAAAACCTTAAAGAGAGCTAATTCAATTTCAATAAAAAAAGACTTTAATAAAAAATTAAGATTGCTTTTTGTTGGAAGGCTGGAGCGGAAAAAGGGCTTGGATGATGTATTTAGTCTTCTGAGTAGCTTAGATAACTATGATAGAATTGAAAATTTTACACTGATTGGTGATTCAAATGATTTTTCTAGATATAAAAAGTTAGCTATGGATCTTCCATTTGATGTAAAAATACTCGGTGCATTGCCACGGAAAATTGTTTTTAATTATTATGAGAAGTCTGATATTTTGATTCTTTTATCAAAAACAGAGGGTTTTCCAAAGGTAGTTATGGAGGCAGGAGCATTTGGATGCGTACCAGCATTATCTAGTCTCCCAAATTTTGAGCCCTATATTAACCATAACATAAATGGAATTGTTTTGAAAGATCGATCACGTAAAGAATTTGCATCTACTTTTGAAAAAATCATTTCAGATGCAAATACCCTAAAGAAGATGTCAAAAGAAATTACAGTTACAGCAAAATTATTTACATATGAGAATTACCTTACAAGTATAAAAACGCTTATTTTAAATGATTGATAGGTTAGTGGATAATAAATCCAATAGGTTTTGGATGTTGATTCATGTGTTTATTGGATTAATGAGTACCATAAGTTCTTGGTTTTTGATTGTATGGATTTATGCTGTTATAATTTTTTCTTTAAATAAAGTTATATCATCATTGTACATAAGAGGATCATTGCAAACAGTAGTCCTTTTGTTAATTTATATTTCTACATTTGAGGTTTTAGGTAGAATGACTATATCTTACCCTTTTATACCCTGGGAACTGAGTAAATACCTCATTATTTCAACCTCATTACTTTTAATTCTTACTGGTAAAATAAATAGACTAAATCCCACAGGTGTACTCATTGTTCTACTTTTAATTCCAGGTTTGTTAATAGATAAAAGTGATCGGGTGGTTACAAATCAAATAATCTTTGATATCCTCGGAATAATGAGCTTAGGATTTTTGATGATCGTTTTAGGTGGTGTAAAGGTTAAAGTAGTTTATTTAAATTCCATCATAAAACTTATTTGGCTTACCTCGGTCTCCCTCCTGGTATACATTATAATCAAGACCCCAACTTTGGAAAACCTCACATTCTCATTGAATGTTGATTTTTCAACTACAGGTGGCTTTGGTAGCAACCAGGCAATAACAATCATAGGTATCGGTATGTTTTTTAGCTTCTATGCCTGGATGAACAAACTCTTATTTTCCGGTAGCCACACAATTGACGGATTATTTATCGGTCTGTTTGCTTATCAAGGTTTTCTATCATTTTCGAGAGGGGGGATGTTAATTGGAATATTGGCAATTTTGATATACTATTTTTTGTTCAGAAAGTCAAAATCATTTCAAACAATTACAAGGTTAAGAGCTCTGAGACCCTTTTTATTTTTTACTTTTGCTATTTTCATATTAGTTATATCCTATGGCGTAATACAAAATATTTCAGAGGGTAATTTGACAAATCGATATCTTGGAGAGACAGTAAGTACACTAAATAAAACTAAAGTAAAGACAATTAATACTATCTCAACAGGTAGGTACGAGCTTTTACTTTCAGATCTTAAACTATGGAAAGATAATCTAATTTTTGGTGTTGGATCTGGTGCGTCAACTTTTTTAAGGGAAAACAGATTAGTAGGATTAGCTGCACATACAGAATTTTCTAGGTTACTTGCCGAACATGGTATCTTTGGTCTAATGATAATATTTCTGCTTGGTTGGCAGTTCATTAGAATATACAAATTAAACTATCGCAACATTAATGGTGCCTTGCTATTTGTATTATGTTTTATAGCGATTGGAACTTCCATGCATTCGGCAATGAGGACTTTTGTAACCCCTCTGTTATTTGTGCTAAGTACATTTATTCCTGATAATGAATGAAAGGTAGTCTATTAATTGTCACTTCGGAATTTCCGCCATATCCGGGTGGAATTGGCAATCATGCATATAACTTAGCCAAACAACTGGTTAAAAATAAGTTCAATGTAACAGTAATTGCTCCAAGAAATAGTAAAATAGAGGATAATATATTTGATTCTAGAAATGAGTTTACAACCAAAAGGTATATAGATATCCGTTTTATTAAAATCTTTATGATTTTGTCGACAATTTCTATTTCAATATTTAAAAATAGAGATAAAATATTGATTGCAACGGGGCAATTATCCCTTTTTTGCACGTCGATTTTTTCAAGATTATTTTTTATAAAGTCAATCGCAATATTTCACGGACACGAACTGAGACTAGGTAACCGAGTTATTGTATATTTATTAAAAAATTTAATTATTCAATTCGATAAAATAATTGCAGTATCTAAATTTTCAAAAGATTGTGGATTGGAATCAAACTCAAAAATGAAAATCAACATAATTAATAATGGATTTGACTCAAAAAGATTTAATGATGTTCCAAAAAAAGTATTCGTTAAATCTAACGCCCTAAAACTGATTACCCTCGGATCGCTAAGTTATCGCAAGGGACAGCATAACGTAATTAGTTCGTTGCCTTATCTTCAAAAAAAGTATGGAAGTGTTCAATATGAGATGATTGGAAATCCTTACCTAGAAACTGTATTATTCAAACAAGCAGAACAATTAAATGTTCATAAAGCTATTAAGTTCCATGGTGTTTTAAATGACAGAGATTTAAAGAAAATATTGTTGTGTGCAGACATCTTTGTAATGCTTAGCGAAAATGTTGATTATGGAGATGTAGAAGGTTTTGGCATTGCTATCCTTGAAGCAAATTACTTAGGCTTACCAGCTATAGGGTCTATTGGATGTGGAATAGAAGATGCAATATCAGATGGCTTTAATGGAAAACTAATAAATAGTAAACGTCCTGATGATTTGTATACTGCCTCACAAGACATTCTAAACAATTATCGAAGATATTCAAAAAATTCTATTGAATGGGCAAGGGCGCGCACGTGGGCGAAGGTGATTGATAAATATCTTAATGAAATCAAAATCCAACAAAATCATAGATGAAAGTTTAGCTGTAACTAAAGCAATATAACCGCTATGGTTATATGCTGAATATTTTCCAGCAAAAAAATGAAAAAAGTTAAAATATTAATAACAGGTATATCTGGATATATAGGTAGTAAACTTCTGAGAGAATTTGTCGAAAGGAATAAAGATTTTGAATATATTTTAAATTTCAAAAAAAAACCAGACGACTATCAAAAGTATTCTCAATACACTACTATTTATAATCCAATAGAAAAAAAATTTTCTTTTCAAAGAAACGTTGATATTCTAGTGCATATTGCATCAGAGAAATATTTCAGTAAAAAGATGTGGTGTACAAACTACCAAGGAACAAAAAACATTTTAAAATGGGCTATAAATTCAGGCGTAAAAAAAATCATATATATCAGCAGCGTTTCCGTTTATGGCAGGAATAATTTTGGTTATGTAACTGAAAAAAGTTGTACCAAATTAGCAGATACTTATGGACAAAGTAAATTTGCATCAGAAAGCTTGATAAAAAAAGTTTGCAAGGATAATGATATTCAATATCAAATAATACAGCCATCAAATGTAATTGATTATGAATGTCATGTTAATCTCCCTTTATTAAATTTTATTCGTTCTATTAAAAATAACCAATTTTGCTTTTTCGGTAAACCTAGAAAAATCTTTTTAAACTATGTAAGTCTTGAAGATGTGGTTCGCTGTATTATTTTTTTAATAAAAAATGATAATAATTCTGGGACATACATTTTGAACGAGCACATTAATTTGTATGAATTAGTTAAGGATATAGCTCAATATTTAGGTGTTAAAAAACCAAATAGAGTTTTGCCATATAATATTGGGTATTACGCAGCCATTGTTGGAGATTTTTATCAATATTTAACTAGGAGAAAGATTTTTTTCAACACTCCTATTTTTTCTGAGATAACAAACAAAGTAAGATACGATGGAAGCTTAGTTGCTCGTCGGTTAAATTTTGAATATCGTTATGGATTTGGGTATACTGTTGAACGGTTAGTTATGAGGTATTTAGAAAAAAAAATAATATAAGTGGTGAGCAGAAAATTTAAATATCGTATAAGTATTTTAGCTCCATTCCCACCTTTATCTGGTGGCATGACTCAATTAGCACAATCTCTTTCTAGGAACCTAGCTAACGATGGGCATATTGTAAAAAGGATTGATTTAGGTAAGGGCATAAAGGGAGTTCTGCCAATACCCTATTTATATATAAAATTTTTCAAATTCTTTAAAAATTCAGATATAATTCACATAATTTCTGCAAGTGGAAACGCACTTTGGCTGAAAGACCTTCCTGCTATCCTGATAACTAAAATTTTATCTAAAAAAGTGATAGTTAACTTTGTCGGAGGCATGGCACTAAAAAATTATCATAATTGGCCATGGTACAAAAAATTACCATTCAAACTAGCTGATGCTGTAGTAGTTCCAACCGACATATTTAGAAAATTATTTAGCTTAGATAATTTATCGTCCAAATTACATAAAATACCTCATGTTGTTGATGTAGAAAATTTCAGTAGGCTACCCATTTTGCCCAAGGATACTAAGGTCATAATTGCGGCAAAATCGCTTGAAAAATATGCAGGCTATACATTTCTTATAGATATCTTTAAAGAACTAAAAAAAAATATGTCCAATTTGGAATTTTGGATTTTAGGTGATGGCCCAGAAAAGTTAAAATTGAAGCAGAAGGTAAAAAATATGAATCTTGAGGGCGTAAAATTTTTTGGAAATGTGAAGCATAAAAATATGCCAGAAATATTTAACCAAGGTTCAATTTTTGTACATGCGACCAAATATGAAAGTTTTGGACTAGTATTAGTTGAAGCAATGGCTTCATCTTTACCAATTGTTGCATTTAATATTGGTGGTATACCTGAAGTTGTTAAAAATGGTGAAAGCGGTTTTTTAACTGATTTCTATGATAGGCAAAAATTCATAAAGGCAATAAAAAGTTTGATAAATGATAATGATAAAATGCTAAAAATGAGCTCTATTGGATTAAAGCGCAGTCAAAATTATAGCTGGGTAAACATTAAAAAAATGTGGTATGATATTTACAGCGAATTGACTCAGTGATACTATTATACTTTTTAATATCAAAATGAGTTTAAGCGACAACACAAAAGAAATAGAAAGAATAAAATATGTTTATGAAAAATATTCTCCTCATAGTTCTAAGTGGTCAAATAATAATATTGGAAATAAGTTAATGTATGAAGAAAGATTTGAAAATCTTAAGAATTTGCTAGAACTACATAATATAAATATTAATAATAGTAAAATTCTGGATGCTGGATGCGCAGGGGGTAATTTTTTTGCATCACTTTTAAAATTAGGAATTAAAGAAGAAAATATTTATGGTATTGATATCCGAAAAAATAGAATTGAAGATGCAAAAAAAAAATTCCCTAAATCCAATTTAAGGTTGATGGATGCACGTATAATGGATTTCCAAAATGATTCCTTTGACATTGTATTAGCGTTTACGCTTTATTCATCAATACTGGACAAAAATATTCGAAAACAAATTTCTAAGGAAATAGTCAGAGTTCTTAATAAAGGCGGCGTTCTACTTTATTATGATATTAGGTACAATAATCCGTTCAATAGAAATGTTTACAAAATGACTGCGAGCGACATTGATTACCTTTTTCCTAGTATGAAAAAAACATTAATGCCTTTGACGGTTTCTCCACCATTAATTCGAAAGATGGGAACTCTTTCGCGTCGATTTTACCCATTACTAGCTAACATAAATCTTTTCAAAACTCATTACCTAGGACTATTAAAAAATGTCTAATGCACGCCACTTTCTTAAACCAGTTATGAGATTATGTGGATATGACATTGAGAGCGCTGCAAAATTGCTGAGTACATTTGATGGACTATCTCAAGAAAAAAAAGATGAATGGCAACATGATCAAAAGTGGAAAATATTTAATTACCACATAAATAATAACGAATTCTACAAAACCAAGGTAAAGAACCGGTCACCAAAATTATGGGAAAAAATACCCATCATGCGGAAGCAAGATTATCAGCAAAATTTTAACAAATTGTTATCAAACGGCTATACAAAAAGTAACGTTTATTTAGCTAATACTTCAGGCTCTTCTGGTGTACCATTTTTTTTCGCAAAAAATAAGTTTGCACATTCAATGACGTGGGCCTTGGCAGAAAACAGATATGATTGGTACAAAGTTGGTTTAAATTCAAAGCAAGCAAGGTATTTTGGTCGCCCTCTGGAAAACACCAGTAAATATTTTGAAATCATCAAAGATGCACTGTTTGGAAGAAAAACAATGCTAGTTTTTGATTTGTCAGATGATGTCCTTGCTAGGCATACAGAACTTTTTTCTAAGGTACAATTCAAAATGATATACGGCTACACTAATTCATTAGTTTTGTTTGCAAAATATTTAATAAAAAACAATTTAATCCTTAAGAAAATTTGTACATCATTAAAGTTATGCATTTCAACCTCAGAACTATTGTCCATCCAAGATAGAGAAACTATTTTATCTGGATTTGGTGTGACAGTAGTTAATGAGTATGGTGTATCGGAAGCAGGAGGAATTGTCGCATTTGAGGATCTAGATTCTGATTGGATACTATCATCTGAAACACAATTTTTAGAGATTGTTGATGATAATGAATCTTTGGTATCTAATGGTAATAGTGGCAAAATTTTAATAACAGATCTTCACAATAAAGCCATGCCTTTTATAAGGTATGAGGTAGGAGATATAGGTATGGTTAAAAGGTCTAAAAACAATGGTAAATTGACACTTGCGAGCTTAACCGGCAGAACAAATGATCTTATTTTACTTCCCAGCGGGAAAAAATCACCTGGTTTGACTTTCTATTATATTTCAAGATCAATTCTTGAATCTTCGGGCATATTAAAAGAGTTCATCATAAGACAGGTTCAAAAAGATAAATTTATTTTTGATATTAAAGCTGATAGAGACTTGACTCAAGACGAGGTCGAGGATATTAAATCAAAAATGGATATATATTTAGAACCAGGGCTGCGGCTTGAAATTAATAGAACAGAGCAAATAAGAAGACCGGCTTCTGGAAAACAAAAACATTTCTACTCTGAAATAAGCGATTAACATGCATTTTATTAGTTACATTATTCCAGTTCGCAATGAAAATTTCCATATTGAGAGCACAATCATGTCTATCATTAATCAAAGGCATGAAGATATGCTATTTGAAATAATAGTGGTTGACGGAATGTCAATTGATGGAACTCGAGCTAAGATAGAGGTACTTAAAAAAAAGTTTAATGAAATATTAATGATTGATAATCCCGAAAAAATTGTATCATCAGGATTTAATCGCGCATTAACCTTATCAAAGGGAGACTTCATAGTTAGGGTGGATGGGCACGCCGAATTATCGCCAGATTTCTTAAAAAATTCATTAGACCAATTTAATTTCACAAATGCTGATTGTGTGGGTGGACCCATAAAGCATATATCTAATAATATAATTGGTAAGTCAATTTCAGTTGCTCAGAGATCAAAATTTGGTTCAGGCGGGGCATCATTTAGAGGTTTAATAAAAAGTGGTAAGTATGTAAATACACTAGCATTTGGCGTTTACAAACGTGATGTTTTTAAAAAAATAGGGGGTTACGATATAGAGTTGGTCAAAAACCAAGATGATGAATTTAATTTTCGTATGATTCAAAATAAATTAAAGATCTGGTTACATCCCTCAATCAAATCTTACTATTATAATAGAGTTTCTATTTTAGGATTAATAAAACAGTATTTTCAGTATGGCTTTTATAAGATTAGAGTTTTTCAAAAGAGGGGGGGCTTTACTTCTATTAGGCATTTGATACCATTACTTTTTTTTTTGACAATCTGCTTCACTGTTGCGATATATTTCATCTACAAAACATCATTTCTATTTATAACCTTAATTACAATTTATTTATTTTTTTCAATTTTCTTTACGATTATTGAAACAGTATTTCTTAAACAAAATAAAAAATTTTTATTCTTGTTACCTATATGCTTCCTATCAATGCATTTGTCTTATGGCGTAGGATCATTATTTGGTTTGATCTATTTCAGTTGTAAATGGTTTGATAATAGGTTACTGGATACATACTTTGATAGAGAAGTTTTTCATTGTAAATGATAAAGATTTTAATATTTACTTTAATATGTAAGTTCGTTTGGGGGCAAGAAATTCCTCAAGATTTCATTGAATATGAAATCCAAAACTTAACCTTTGATCAAGGTAATAATTGGCCAAACAACACGATTTTTGGTCCTCCAAGGAATCTTGGTCAAAACTACCATGGGGACGCACTAAGAGTGAATGGTAGATTTGGAGGCATTGTTTTTAATTCTCACAAAGCTGTATATGGTTATGGCCATTTCTCATATAAGAAATACTTTCGTGGTTACCTCTACCCAAGAGTAGTGGACAATCCAAAACTTTTCAGTAGGTTTTCCGGACTAGAAATGGATATCGATCGATTTGGCTTTACCTCTGGAGAGACCGATCTTTCGGGCATAAGTTTTGAAAATGATTGGATTATATTGCAGCTTGGGAGGGGTCGAGAAAGTTGGGGCGCGGGTAATAATAGTAAATTGGCGATTAGTGAAAAATCAAACCCCTATGATTATGGAATGATTGATCTTGATTTCGGTCATTTGAGAGTAAGATACTTTCATGGATATTTAGAAACAGATTCAGTCTCCATTAACAGATACATTACTGGGAAGGGAATTGAGTGGAATAATCATAAAAATTTTTTATTTGGTATATCTGAAATTGTGATTTATTCTGGTTTCAATAGACCAGTCGACTTTTCATATTTTAATCCTATTTCGACCCACCTTGAAATTGAACTTAATGGTAGACAAAATAAGTTAGGTACAGATTCCGGGAACGGGGTTTGGCAGCTATCTTTTGATAGAATGTTTTTGAAAAACTGGAGGCTTTCCTTCAACTATTTGATAGATGAATTTATTATGGATAAAGAGCAAAAAGATAGGGGGAAAAAATCTTCTACAGCTTTTTCTTTGAAAAATGTATATACACCCCAACTAGATTTAAATTCTATAATATCAATATATTTTTTATATACCTATGTTGGGAAAAACACATTTTCGCATGAAGATGGAAATAATAATTTTGTTCATCGGGGTAAACCACTCGGTTTAGAAATAGGTAATGATACGCGAAATATAAAGGTTGGATTTGTAGTATTTGAAGAAAACAAGCTATTGACTAAATTGAGCTCAGGTTTTATGAAAAAAGGCCATAACAATTTCATTGAAAATCCATATAAACCATACAGCGATTTTAATTTTGGTATATCGCAAGACGAGAATATTGAAAGGATAACATATCTAAACCTTAAGATACAATCATGGCCAAGAGAAAATATTTCAATAATGGGCATTTATAATTTTAGTGATTCAAATATTCTAGGACGATTCTCAGAATTATCTATTGGCATTGATTTTTTTTACAATATTACCGGAGACCTTTGATGAAAATCCCATTCCACAGGCCCAACTTACCGGAGAATTATAATACTTTGTTTCCTGAATCTGTTTTGAAAGGCTGGTTGACAACTGGTGGGGTTGTTAATGAATTTGAAGAGGGTTTATCCAAAATGCTAGAAGCAGACTATGTTGTGGCAGTCAATTCATGCACCGCTGCACTTCATTTGGCACTGGCAGCAATTGGATTTGGAAAAAATGATAGATTTATTGCACCAACACTAACCTTCGTTTCAACTGTTGAATGCGGGGAATATTTGGGTATGCAACCTTACTTAGTTGATTGTGCCAAAAATAGTTTTTTAATGGATCTCAATTTAGTTGAGGATATAATTAAAAAAGATGATTCAGTAAAAGCTATTATACCTGTACATTATGCCGGCGAGGCTGTGAGCTTGGCTAGCCTGAAAGAAATTGCAGATAAGTACGGGGTATATATACTGGAGGATGCCGCCCATGCTTTAGAAACAAGTTCTGGTGGTATTAAAATTGGCAATACAAATCATGCTGCCGCATTTTCATTTTATGCAAATAAAAACTTAACTACCGGAGGCGAGGGTGGAGCGATTGCAACAAATGATTACAACCTTGCTAGAAAAATAAAAAAAATAGCATTGCATGGTATAACTAAAGATGGCTGGAATAGATTCAAAAGTAATGGTAATTGGGAGTATGACATCACGGAGCTGGGTTTTAAGTATAACATGACTGATGTTTCAGCCTCATTTGGTATTTGGCAGTTGGATAAATTAAAAAGCTGGGAATTAAAGCGCGCGAAAATATTTTCAAAATATGCTGAGGGTCTAAGGCATTTGGATGGAGTCATACTGCCCAAATACAATGATGAACATTCAAAGCATCTTTTTGTGATAAAATTATTATTAGATAAATGGCAAATATCAAGAAATAGTTTTATAAAAGAGATGAATAAAAGAGGCATCGGTATAGCTGTTCACTATAAACCGGTTCATCAACTTTACTATTACAAAAATAAGTATAATTTTTGTTTTGAAGATTTCCCCCACGCGAATTCTCTTTACCAGTCGATACTATCATTACCTGTATATCCTAAACTTTCAAGCGATGAAATTGATTATATAGTTGATTCTATTTGTGTTATTAGCGAATTATATTCAAAATAATTTCATTTCTTTTCATTTAATTATTCTTAACATTTCGTCTCATTCTGACTAATTTTAGGTGATGTGAGTCACAAGCGAAAAGAAATTTATAGGAACACTTAATTCCTTTACTGAAATTTATATTATGGAAATTTTTTCAAGGTTAACCGCTTCCTTTTTATTATTCGTATTATCGCCGTTTCTAATTATAGTTGCATTTTGCAGTCTAATTATACAAGGTCGGCCGATTTTTTTTAGTCAAAAAAGAGTGGGCAAAAATTTTAGTCTTTTTCGTATCTACAAGTTTCGAACGTTAGATCAAAATAATAATGGCCAAAATTTTAATAGCAGTGGCAACAATATTAAAGTTACAAGATGGGGGAAATTTTTAAGAAGGAACAAGATCGATGAATTACCCCAGTTATATAATATACTGAAAGGCGAAATGCGTTTTATTGGTCCGCGACCAGAGGTTCCTGAATATGTGGATAATAAATCTTTTGGTTACCTGAAATCTATTAAGCCAGGTCTATCAGGATATTCATCAATAATATTTAGAAATGAATCAGAAA
>CEVE01012916.1_pt1 | contig 12172 bp, 6 predicted proteins | sample 356431 | NCBI WGS metagenome assembly CEVE01 (sample SAMEA2622764, study PRJEB7988) | marine metagenome | isolation source: saline water (ENVO:00002010), including
CCAACGGTTCTATCAATTTTACCCTGATAAATATAATTATGGATTGGTGCTCCATTTTCTACACTTCTGTAAATAGTATTAAATCGAATAGTATTTTTTAAGATTGTTTTATAAATATCAAAATCAAAATTAATCATCTGAAATTTGTTATGGCTATGTGTGGAATTTTCTATATCTAATTTGATTAAAGCTCCATTTTTTGTTAAAAGAGCGTTATCCCTTGAATCATAATCAATATTAAATAATGTGCTATTAGTTTCTAGTTTATTATAATCAATGACATCGCTATTTTCTATTTCAGGATTTAAATATGCCCTTTCATTCTGCAAAGCCACTTCAATTCCACAATTTTTACCAATAATAACACCAGCTCCTACTTTATTTTTAATAGTTTTATAATTATAAATTGCAGTCTTTTCTCCATTTGCGTTATACCAATTCACTTTTTTACTTAAATACTCGTTTTTTAAGAAAGGGTATAAATGGAAGATTGAAATTCTTCCTGGGTAAGAGATTTCTAAAGAATTCTTTCGTATTCCTGGGAATTGAAACTCATTGTTAATTAGCAGGCCTGGAAATAATAAATCATTTGTTCTAATATTTATTGCTGCAATTAATTCATGGAAATTGTCCCATTTTAGACCAGTTTGTAACTTGTTAAAAGATGATTCCTCTAATATTATGTCAATATCGCTATATGTGAGATTTTCATTTGGGGTTATTTTGTATTTAATCTTATTAAAATATCCAAGGCCATATAAATTATTTATTCCATTATGAATTTTATTTAGTTTCAGAGTATCTGATCTATAAATCCCTAAACCATTTTGAATAAAATTTTTATCAAATTTTTTATTACCATAGATATTAATATTTTTTACTTTTAGATTAAGTTCATCTAATTTCTTTAATGATTTTTTGGGCATATCTGATTTGTACTTTTTTTGAATATCTAAAAATATATCAATGTTATCGTAGACTGCTTTTTTACCAGCTCTGTATATTGAGTTCATACTTTTCTTAGTAAAAATAGCACTTGTTCCATCGGGTATTTTGGTTGAAATAACGTAGTCTGAATTTTCAAGATTTGATTTAGTTAAATCAGAACTATGTATGAAAATAGATTCTTCAAGTACTCCCACAACAGATGACTTAATTTGTTTTTTAGTTGGTTTTGATGCAACGGTAGATGTGATAATTATATCTGGATTATATTTCTTAGCAAGATTAACTGGAATATTATTTTTTACACCTCCATCGACTAATAAATATTCGTCATAATCTACGGGTGCAAATACACTCGGTATACTTACAGAAGATCTAACTGCCATTATTAGAGACCCCCCTTCAAGTAATATATCTTCACCTGAAATTAGGTCAGTGGCGTTACATTTAAATGGTATTGTTAAGCTATCAAAATTATTTATATATTCATATTGCCCTAAAATTTTTGATAATTCCATATACGCTCTTTGACCATGTATCGCACCAGTTGGAATTTTTGGCTTAAATCCATTTAAATTAAATTTAATTTGATATCTTGAGTGATTTTTTTTGTGGAAATAACTCATATCTTTACGTTCAGATTTTTCAAGAAAAATTGCTTTCCAATTCGTATTAAATGCGTGTTCATATATTTGCTCTGATGTATATCCGGCAGAATATAATGCTCCAACGTTTGCTCCAATGCTAGTACCAACAATTAAGTCCACATCAATATTAAGGGAGTCTATCATTTCAAGAACAGGAATGTGAGCATATCCTTTTGCTGATCCACCAGATAAAACAAGAGCAACTTTAGGATTACTTAAAATTATTGTTCCAATTAAAAATAAATAAAGTAATGTTATGTTTTTATATTTCAATGATTGAACCTTTATTTTACTACTTTATAAATTGAACCACTATGATCTGCTATATATAACTCTCCATTAGAATCTCTACCAAAAGAGGATATGTATAGTTGTTTCTTATTTCCGACAAGCTCTTGTGTCCAATCGGTTATTTCAAAATTTAGATTGTTGTAATTTTTTACACTCCATATTTTTCCTGTGCAGTAATCGCCAAAAAAATATTGTTCTCTTATTTGATTGATTGCTCCATGGTATGTGTATCCTCCAGTTATAGAGCATCCTAATGCATCAATTGTTTGCCTTAAGCCTGCTAAAGTTTTACCGTAACTAGCATTACTGGAATATTGTATTAAAGGGTCGGTTAAGTTATCAATGGAATTACTTTTAAACATTGATTTACCCTCTTTAAGATTCCAGCCAAAATTTAAACCTGATAATTTAAAGTCTTGTACATTAAGTTCTTCCCATGAATTTTGCCCAACATCTGCTATAAACATTGTATTGTCAATCATACTAAATGAAAACTTCCATGGATTACGTAACCCATATGCCCATATTTCTGGCTTCGCATTAGGTTGATTCAAAAAGGGATTGTCTTTTGGAATTTTATATAATTTTTCATTTACATCTATTCTCAAAATTTTACCCAAAAGGCTAGATAGATTTTGTGCATTGTTTTCAGGATCTCCAGATGAGCCTCCATCTCCCGTTGCAATATATAAATATCCATCTGGGCCAAATTCTAAGTGTCCACCATTATGATTCTGATAAGGCTGTTTAATTTCTAGCAAAACAATCTCATTAAAAAAATTATTTTTAAAAAAGCATTTAGAAATTTTAGTATTTCCATCGTTATCTATATAATTAATGAAAAAATAACCATTATTTTTATAATCAGGATGAAAAGCTAATCCAAGCAATCCTCTTTCATCACCAAAAAAACCTGGCCCTTTTACTCTATCAGTGATATCTAAAAAAATTGATTGCTCTCTGATTTCATTTAATTCAATTATTTTTCCTCTTTGCTCAACTATATATAATTTGTTATTTTGAGTATTATCGTGACAGATATGTATTGGCTTATTTAGGTCTTCAGAGACCAACTCCAAAGCAATTGGATAAATATTATTAAATAATATAAATAATAAAAAAATAGAAATATTAATTCTCATACAATTTTCAATAAATTTAAATTTTGAGTGTAAATTTAATTATTATAAGATAGTTTTATTTTATTAATTACACAAAGTTGTTAATAGATAAGTTTTTATATGAAAATGAAATTTTATATTTTGATAATAATAAGTTTTTTTTGTTTACAGTGTGCATCGCAAGGAAGTCCTACTGGCGGGCCTATTGATGAATCTGGTCCTGAGGTTCTTTCATTTGAGCCTCAAAACAATATTATAGGTACTAGGGAACCAATTGAGATTATATTTAATGAATACATCGATCAATCCTCTGTGGGTTCATCCATTTTTATAAATAATTCTCAAGATTTTGAACTAAAAGTAAGGTATAATAAGGTCATTTTATATCCTCTAGTAGAGTGGGATAATACTAATGAATTGTTTATATCAAGATCAGTAAGGGATTACCAAAAAAATTCTATGGAAACTCCAATTTCTAAAGTTTTTATAACAAATGATTTAGATATTCATAAAGGTGAGATTTCTGGAGAGTTAATGAATTTTGATGAAGATAATATATATGAAATTGGTCTTTATTTTGAGGATGATAATCAATTTTTAAAAAAGATTGAAGCAGACAAAAGTGGCTTTTTTAAATTTATAAATATTGCTGATGGTGATTACAGAATTGGTGCTATAGAAGGAAAGCTAAATGATTTTGAATACGACTATAGAAAACAACGATACGGAATTAATTCTAAAAAAATTACAATCAAAAATGAGGAGATTGTGAAAAATATAAAAATCATGATTTCTGAGCCATTACCTAGGTTGTCAGTTATATCGGGGAATTTATTGAATGGGAATCATGCTGTTTTGACGTTAAGTGATGGTACTAATAAATCTTTTTTTGTTGAATCAGATAGACAAAATAAAAAATATATTAATGGTGATAGCATATATTTAAATCTTGAATATTATAATCGATTAGAATCGTACCAGCTAGGTTCTTATAATTTCGTTGCCAATTATTTGATCGATACTTTGCCACCATCCATCAAAAGTATTGGTTTGAATGAAGATAAATTAAGTATAATTTTTTCAGAACCTATATTACTTCTTAGTAATAAAATATTTGTAGATAGTAAGCAAAATCATATTAATCACACTATGAATGATCCCTTTACAGTAACTGCTAAAGCAAATTATAATGATACGGCAGATATTTATATTAATGGGGGTGTTGTTAGTGATTTTGATAACAATAAAATAGACTCTATACTAAGTATCAGCATCCCCTATAGTAATGATTACAAGAAGTTTGGTTCGTTGAAAGGCAAGATTGATTATAAAGGAGATAATGACGTCGTTGTTAAGTTAGTTAGTAACACTACAGGCAAAGAATACTTCACCTCAACTACCACTAATATTTTTGAATTTACAAGAATTCCAGAAGGCAAGTATATTCTCGAGTCATATGAAAAAAAACATCCTCTAAACGAGGTTTACTATTCAGGTATATGGACACCGTTCCAAAAATCAGCTGAAATTGTTAAATATCCCGATTTGATTGATATAAGAGCGCGTTGGAATGTTGAAGGTATTGAAATAAATTTTTAAGGAGATAAATTGCAAAAGATTATAATTTTATCTGGAGGTTTTGATCCAGTACACATAGGCCACATTAGAATGTTCAAAGAAGCAAAAGAAAGAGGTGATGTCGTAATTGTAGGCGCAAACTCTGATGAATGGTTAAATAGAAAAAAGGGTAGGGCATTTATGCCTTTAGTTGAAAGAATTGAAATATTAAAGGCTATTGAGTACATTGATTATGTTTGGACTTTTGATGATAAGGATAACACAGCTTGTAAACTCATTGATAAAGTAATTCAAAAATTTTCAGATAGAGCCGGAGAATTTAAAATATATTTTGGAAATGGTGGAGATAGAACAGATGAGACAACACCAGAAATTAATTTTTGCAATCAAAATGACATAAATATGGTTTGGGGTATTGGTGGAGAAAAAATACAGTCTTCATCAGATCTAATTAATAATTCAAAAGTATAAAATAATGTAAATTCAAATTTTGAATAATATTTACTTTTAACAATAAATTTTATTCAATAAGTTATTCGCTACTGAAATTTAGGTTTATTCCGGTATAGCTCAGTTGGTTAGAGCAGTGGACTGTTAATCCATGTGTCCCTGGTTCGAGTCCAGGTACCGGAGCAGAGGGGGGGTTATGAATAAATTAAACTAGTTTATTTATAGCCCCTTTTACATTTAATTAACAGGAGTTTTATTTTGAAATCACTTTTAAAATCACTTTTTTTTATAACTATTATTTTATCTCATGGAGAAGACCACGACCATTCGCATGATAAAACTGGTAATATATTTGGATATGTCTATGATCAAGGTTCAGATAAGCCATTGGAGCTTGTGTCCATATCGGTTTTTGATATAAACCAAGATCTAGTTACTGGAGCTGTTTCGGATGAGGATGGGTTTTTTAATGTTGAAAGAATTTTTACTGGAAATTATAATATTGAAATAGTCTATATAGGTTTTAATACTCTAAATCTCACTGTAGATTTAAGTGAAGATGCTGGTATGAGAAAAAATCTTGGCAGAATCGCAATGACGCGTAAAAGTATAATGTCTGATGAGATAAGTATTGTCGATGAAAAGCCTCTATATGAATTTGAAACAGATAAAGTAGTTTTTAATGCCTCTGATGATATAATAACAGGTAGTGGAACCGCAGAAGATGTTCTAAAAAAAGTTCCACTAGTCACAGTAGATCAAGAAGGTGAGGTTTCACTTAGAGGAAGCGCTGATGTAAGAATATTAGTTGATGGAAGGCCTATTAGATCAGAGGTGAGCGATATAGCCGCTTCAACAATTGATAAAGTAGAAGTGATTACCTCTGCATCCGCTAAATATAGCCCAGAAGGTATGGCAGGGATCATAAACATCGTCCGAAAAAAAGGAAATTATGATGGATTTAATGGTAGTCTGCGACTAAATGCTAGGAACTCAGATTATTTTGGTCCAGATAAAATGAATGGTTTGACTTTCTTTTCAAACTACAGAAAAAATAAATTAAATTTTTACACTTCTTTATCATCAAATAACCGAGCAAAAAACAGCAATGGATATAGAAATGTTCGTACAGATTATTATTTACAAGATTCAGAAGAAGTAAATTTCTCTGAATCTGTTAACTTTTCTTACGAGAATTTTAATGATAGATACTCAAAAAGGCTAAAACTTGGTTTAGATTACTACTTATCTGATGAGCTTACTTTAAATTGGGAGTTCGGTATTGATAGTAATCTTAAAGACGAATCGGGTATTAGTAGATTTACAGCTCCAATCGAGTATCAATTTAATACAACTGAAATTGATGATGATGATAATTATGATTCCGAGGGGATTTTTGAATTAATTAAAACTTTTACCGATAATCCAGGAAAAGAAATATTTTTTACATTTAGCCATCATAACCATGATGATTATGAAACAGAGACTTATGATGATGGTACAGCATCTGAATCTTCAACTTTAAATAATCGTAATGGTACTTATGAAATGGGATTGAATTATAAATATCCAATCAATGAAAATGTGGGATTTGAATTTGGTTATGATGGAGATTATGTTGAATCTGATCAATCTTTAAATTTTGAAATTGATGCTCTGAGCGGAGTTAATGATTTTAAATATAACAGAGGGATACACGCTTTGTATATAGAATATGAAAATAAACTTTCAGATAAATTTAGTTTCAAGCCAAGTATTAGATATGAACATGTTTCAAAAGAAGTCTCTTCAACTATTGATCTAGATAATAATGAAGATTCATATGATGGTGACAATGTATTTGCTCAATTTATCCAGTACTCCAACGATAATCCTCAAGGTGAGATTAATCTAAACAATGGAGCTTTATACCCTAACTTAAATTTCACATACAATATCATTAAATCCGCAAAAGAAGATAAAAATGATAATGTCCCAGAACAGTATAAAAAATATGGAAATGGTGATAAAATATATAGTATTCAATTTGGAGTAAGTAAAAGAGTAAATCGGCCAGGTGGATTTGGTCATGGCCAAGGAGTTATGAAAATCAGACCATTTCCTAGAGATATCTATTCTGGGAGCTTTCTTTTTATAGGAAATCCTTATCTAAAACCTGAGTATTCAACACAGTACGATATATCATTTAAAGGTCCTGCTCCTATGGGATTCTTTCAAACAAGTTTATTTTATAATGAAATAAAAGATAAAATAGAGTGGTATGATGATGACAGTTATCAAAATCTAGATATAACAACTTTTAGAAATTCAGCCAACGGTTATGAAAGCGGTCTTTCCTGGTTTTTTGTTTTAGCTGGCCAAGTATTTGGAGGAACTTATCGCAAGACAACACTTAATGATAAATCAGATGATTATGAATTAAACGAAGGTAGTACATTTATGAATTCTTATTTTAGAATGAACCTTCCTGAGGAGTATTTAAGCCCATTTATAAAATGGTGGAAATTTGATTTTGAATATGGATTTTATTGGATGAAAATTGAAACACCAACTGGAGATTTGTTTGGTAAGAATGGTACACTTTGGGGAAATGTTGGCTTATCGAAATCATTCTTAGATGATAATATGAGAGTGTCATTAAGTATTGACAATATTCATGATGCTCCTGGATTTGAAATGGTTAGAACTAAACCTTTGGATTTTCTAGAGTCATCACAAGGCGTAGTTTATGATTCAGCATTCGAAACAACTGATACATATAATGAGCGTGGTGGCCGTACAATTTCACTAAGCTTTAGATATAATTTTGGAAATAACAATGATGAAAGAAACAAAAAAAGAATCAAATCTTTGGATGGAGGACAAAGAGGGGGTGGAGAAATGGATATGGGTTTTTAGGATCTAAATTGATTCCAAGGCCCAGTAATAGCCAGAGTTATAGTAGGTTTATATATGTTTACAAATAAAATTTCTCCATCAGGTGAAAAACAGGCTCCAGCCAGCTCTGAATTATTAAGTGAATTTTTTGCTATTTTATAACTTGAGCCATCTGCTTTAATTCCTACTAGATAATCAACACCACCACCATCTTCACATATTATAACATCACCCCATGGAGATACAGTTATGTTGTCACACATATCAAGACTTTTAGAATTGTTGGATTCAAAAAATAATTCTAGATGTGCTGGTGTTTTAATTTCATCACTACTACCTTCATGTTCACTTGGGACATACTTCCATATTTGACCTAATTTTTCTTTTCCCCCAGTAGTGCAAGTGAAAAATATTTCACCATTATGTTCCCACATACCTTCTGGTCTAGCAAATCTAGCACAACCCTTTTCAAATCCTTGATATCTTAAGTCATCATTAGGAGACTCTATATCTTTAATATCTATCCATTCTACTTCATAGGGTTTATTTTTTAAAACATCAATCTCATTCCAATTTCGAGTGTCTAAGCTATATTTATCTTTAAATGCTAGTGCTTGAAGTTTTCCACCTTCTAAAAGCTTTGTTTTATTGTTAGGAAGATATCTATAAATCATCCCATCTTTTCTATCTTCTGTTTGGTAGACAGCACCAGATTTTTTATCAAATGCGACTGCTTCGTGCCTAAATCGACCCATTTGTTTTATTGGAGATGGTTTAGTGAGTATATTTTTAATATGAGGAGTAACTTCGAAGTTGTACCCATGATCTTTAATCAAAAATTTATTTTTTCTTACCATTGTTTCTTCACAGCTAATCCAAGTACCCCAGGGTGTTACTCCACCACTACAATTAATAAGTGTTCCAGCTAAACTAAGATATTCATTTTCAATTCTAGAGTTCTTTGTATCGTATATAATTGTAGTAGTGCCTCCAAAGCAAGGAATACTATCTTTGCAATTGTCATAAATATATTTCTTGGGATAAAAATCATAAATGTTTTTGATTTTTGAAAATGCACTTTTGTTATGATCTAGCTTAAAGTTAAATTCTTCAAATCTTCCAAGTTCATGATTTCTTATTAGAGCAATTTTATTTTTTCCTAAATCAAAGCATCCCATTCCATCAGCATGATTAGGTACTTGTAGCCCATCACTCATTTTATTCCCAAATTTTGATATAATGTTATATTTAAATCCTTTAGGTAAATCTAATATTTTATTTTTGTCAGATTTTAAGCTTGATGAAAGGCTTACTAAGCTATTTAATGAACTTGATAATAGATAATTACCAAATCCTGAAAAGCCAATTGTAAGTAAAGATGCATTCTTTAAAAATTTTTTTCTTGTAATTTTTTTATTCATAGCATTTGTAATTTAAATCATCAATTAAGAGATAATAATGAAAAATTCAAATATAATGTACGAATTAATAGTTGTAACAAGTTTAATTATTGCATTCATTTTTTTTAAAAAAAAGCCTGACTTTAAAATAAGCTCAGTTAGAACTAGTGTAAATGAAATTCAACTAAAAGAATTTATCGAAAAGCCAGTCCCTACAGATATTGCAAAAAAGAAAAAAGATAGAAAGCTTTTTAAGAAATCAAGAAAAGAGTACGTGGATTTAATTCATAAGCGTTCACCAGAAATAGATTGGGGAAAAATGGATTCAGATTTTAGAAAGATGCGTGCTCTTAATAATACAAGTGAAAGACAAAATTATATTAATCAAAATGGATACTGGGATACTAATGATAATCAGGTTGCACTTACGAGAAACATTGAAGGTATTTGGCGTGAGAGAGGAAGTAATAATCTGGCTGGAAGAGTTCATACGATTGATGTAGATTTCGAAAATGATTTAATTTATTTAGGATCATCAGGAGGGAATATATGGAGAGGAACAATTAATGGAGAAAATTGGGAATCTTTAAATGATTATATGCAGATTAAAGATATTAAAATTATTAGAGTTATAGAGTTAGATAATTTTAAAAGATTGCTAGTTGGTTCATCTGATGGATTTTTCTATACGGATGATGAGGGTTTTATCATTAATCAATCAGTAGGCCTAGATTCTCCGCTTGATTGGGGAGAATTTTATAGATTTATTATTAAAGGTGAAAATGAAGATGCCATAATATATGCTCTTGCTAAAGAATGGGATAATGGTAGTACTATATCAATTTATAAGTCAATTGATTTGGGAGTAAGTTTTGAAAAAATTTATTCAGATAACCTAGAAAGTAATGGGTCTTACGATATTTGGACCTCTCGATATATTGATAGTGATGTATTTTTTTTAAAAGAAGGAAGTTTATACAGACTTGTTGATAATCAAGTAGTCTTTGTATCCGAGATTTCAGATATATATTCTGGTGATAATCTTTTAACTGGCGGTTTTGATCAGAATATTTTTATGTATGCTAAAATTAATGATCAGTTGTATTTCTCTGAAAATGAAGGACAGAATTGGGAAAATTTAGGAACATTACCTACCTATACTTTTTTTAGAAATAGTTTTAAATCTTCAAATATTAACAAGGACTTTATAACTATTGGAGGAATTGATCTATATAAATCAATAAATGGAGGAGTCAATTGGTCAAAAATAAATGAATGGTGGGAATACTATGATAATCCGTCAATTTACTTGCATGCTGATATTCCTGATATCCAGTTTATTATGGATGATGATGGGAACGAATTTGTTTTTGTTCTTACTGACGGAGGTTTATATGTATCGTATGATGGATTTATGAATGAGGTCCTTAATATATCTGAAAGTGGGTTAGGCGTGAGCCAATATTATTCGACATATACAGCGAAATATCCTCCCTATAAAGTTTATGCAGGAAGTCAAGATCAAGGATTCCAAAGAAGAAGTAATATTTCAGAGGGTATATATGACTTTGAACAAGTTATAAGTGGAGATTATGGCCATCTAGTTTCTCCCAATCAAGGTGAGAGTATATGGTCTGTGTATCCAGGATTTGTATTGTTATATCCAAATGCTTCAACTAATTCAAATGGTATAACTTGGGATTTTCAAGGTAGTGGATATTTGTGGCTTCCCCCTCTTATGGAAGATCCTCAAAATGAAAATGTAATATATATTGCAGGGGGAGGTCTTAATGGTGGGAATCATATAATAAAATTAACTAAAGCTGGTAATAGTATACAGCATGAAGAGATGTCTTTCCCGTTTAATAGTACAATTACATCAATGGCATACTCTCCCATTGATAATTCTCATTGGTATGCCATGACATACAATGGATCTTTTTATCATAGCACTGACTATGGTAATTCATGGGAAATTTCATTAGGGTTTAGCGGTCCAGAATCACATTATTTTTACGGTTCGTCCATTTATCCTTCAAATCAAACATTAGGTAAGGTTTTAATTGGAGGCAGTGGATACTCAAATAATCCAGTTTATATTACCTATAATCATGGTCAGAACTTTGAAAATTTTTCACAAGGTCTCCCAAATACAATGGTATTTAAAATTGATGGGACCCTTACCGATCAAGTTATATTTGCGGCAACAGAATTAGGCCCTTACGCATATACTGATGAGCAAGGAGAATGGATTAACATTATGGGTTTATCTGCACCAGATCAAACTTACTGGTCACTTGAATATGTACCTGAAATCCATACTGCAAGGTTTGGTACTTATGGTAGGGGAATATGGGATTTTATTATTAATGAAAATATTGATGTTTTGTATGGAGATATAAACCAAGATGAAACAATTAACATTCAAGATGTCATATTATTGATTAACATGATATTGGCTGAATCAGATTTAATTATTGAAGCTGATTTAAATAATGATGAGCTTATTAATGTTATTGATGTTGTTTCGCTAGTGAACATTATATTGGGAGCTTAGAAATTTGACTTAATTAAAATTAAGTCTGTTGTGCCGCGAGAGGGAGTCGAACCCCCACGCCCGAAAGCACTGGTTCCTAAGACCAGCGTGTCTACCAATTCCACCATCGCGGCTTTAAGCGCGTATAAATTATGATTTTTTTTAAATTAAATAAAGGTATATATATTAATAATTTAAAAAATAGCTCTATTGTCTAGTTTATTTTTTATTTGACTTAATTTTTTAATTTTTTTAAATTAAATTGCTAATGTTCTTTGTATAAAAGTTTTTTTTACTTAAAAAATTAAGTTTGCCTCCTCCAAAAAA
>CEVE01135749.1_pt1 | contig 12137 bp, 10 predicted proteins | sample 356431 | NCBI WGS metagenome assembly CEVE01 (sample SAMEA2622764, study PRJEB7988) | marine metagenome | isolation source: saline water (ENVO:00002010), including
GATTCTCTATTTGCATAAATTAACATTAATACTAGAGAATGTAATTAGTTATAAAAAGATCGAGAAACTATTGCTTTTTTGAAGAAAAATTAAATTTTACGAAAAAAAGGGTTTATTAACGAAGTAATATGAATATTAATGTCATTTTTCCTAAATGAAATAATAAAATATTGCCCTAAATGGGTAGAATAAAAGTTAAAATCTTATCTTAGAGGCGTTTATTTGCCGGTGGCTATGTGTTCTGGATGTCTATTTTATGAAAAAACAAAATAAAATTTTCTTGATTGGACCTATGGGCTCTGGCAAAACAACAATTGGTAAAGCTATTGCTGCAAGTTTAGGGCTTAAATTTGTTGATTCGGACCATGAAATTCAAGAACGCACTGGTGCGGATATATCTACAATATTTGAATACGAGGGAGAAAAAGGGTTTAGGGAACGCGAGGCTCAAGCAATAGAAGAGCTTACAAAGATAGAGCATCAGGTATTATCCACTGGAGGGGGAGCAATATTGAGATCGGATAATAGAAAGTATTTGTCTGGAAGAGGCTTAGTGATTTATTTAAATTGCACCCCTGAGCAACAATTTGAACGCACTTACAAAGATAAAAAGAGACCTTTGATTCAAACAGAAGATCCTCTAGGTTTTTTGAAAGATCTCATGAAAATAAGAGACCCTCTCTACAAAGAAATAGCAGATCATATTATTTCTACTGAAGGAAGATCCGCAAATGCGGTATCTAAAGATATCATTGATCTTGTAAGCCTGTAGAGGAAGATTAAGATGTATATGTATAATTCATTAAGATGAGGTCTATGATAGTGACTGAAATTTGCAAAGTAGATGTTAATTTAGGCGATCGTTCCTATCCTATCTATATTGGAAAAGATCTACTTTCAAAAGGTGAGCTTTTTGAGCCATATATAGTTGGTAAGCAAGTGATGTTAGTCAGCAATGAAACTGTAGCATCCTTATATGCGAATAATATTTTAAAAGAGCTTTCTTCATTTGAGATACAAACTTTCATCTTTCCAGATGGAGAAGAATATAAAAACACTGAAGTTCTCAACAATTTATATAGTAGTCTTTTAGAAAGTAATTTTGAACGCAGTTGTACAATACTTGCACTTGGTGGAGGTGTTGTCGGAGATATAGCAGGATTTGCTTCAGCTACTTATATGCGTGGCGTGAACTTTATTCAAGTTCCCACTACTTTACTTTCACAGGTAGACTCTTCCGTTGGCGGAAAGACGGGCATCAATCATCCTTTAGGAAAAAATATGATTGGAGCTTTTTACCAACCACAGGCGGTAATCGCTGACATTTCATTGCTCGACTCCTTGCCAGAGCGAGAGTATTCAGCTGGATTGGCTGAAATAATTAAATACGGCTTAATAAATGACCTTCAGTTTTTTAATTGGCTTGAAAAAAATATTGATAAAATTATGGATAGAGATCCTCAATGCCTTATTAAGGCTATTGAAAAATCTTGTAACAATAAGGTAAAAATTGTAGAGGCCGATGAAAAAGAAATTGGCAAAAGAGCACTTCTGAACTTAGGCCATACATTTGGACATGCTATAGAGACCGGCGTTGGTTATGGCGAATGGCTTCATGGAGAGGCAATCAGCGCTGGCATGATTATGGCGACGGAAATGTCTTTCCGCCTGGGATGGATCGATAAAGAATCAAAACACAGAATTCAACAAATATTTACTGCAGCAAGATTGCCAATTTCACCCCCTAAAAGCTTAAGTAGAGATAATTATCTCTCACTGATGGCTAAAGATAAAAAAGTTTTAGATGGGAATGTAAGACTCGTTCTTTTAAAAAAATTGGGGAAAGCGGCGGTTGTTGATGATTATCCACAGGCTAAATTTATTGAAACTCTTGATTATTTTTGTAATTAAAAACTTATTGATAATAAGAATCACTAAGTTTTGAAATTTTGTTCGTCTATGAAGGCTCGCATTTTCAGAATACGTGTATAAACATGTCTTATTTAAATAAGACATAAGTTACTAAATTAATTAAATATTTTTAATTTTTTTTGATAAGCTTCCTTCGTTCAATATATCTTAACCCCCATTTCAGATTCATAGCTAAACAAATAAGTATCATGATTTCCTGGTCTTTTCCGCATTTGATCGGGGTCAAAAAGACTGGTCCTTATATTAGGATTCCATTATCCTTAATAAAACAGTCTTAATTAAGTGATTTTATTAGTCTTTATATTAGGATCGATGTAGTTTTCATATGATTACTGCAACTTACTTCTTGCTCAACCATATTCCTAAAATTGGCATGAGCACAACATTGAGGAAGCAATATGAGTTACGGGGCGCTGCCACCGAAACATGGATTATACGACCCTGCAAATGAGCATGATGCTTGTGGCGTGGGTTTTGTTGCGCACATAAAAGGTAAAAAAAGCCACGAGATAGTAAAACATGGCTTGACTATTTTAGAGAGATTACATCATCGCGGAGCAGTAGGGGCAGATCCTCGGGCAGGCGATGGCGCTGGAATGTTACTACAGATTCCTGACAAATTTTTTAGGAAAGTAGTTGACTTTAAGCTTCCAAAAGAAGGTTCATATGCGGTTGGGATGGTATTTCTTCCACAAACTATTGAAAGCCGAAACTTTGCTGAAAAAAAGATTGAAGAAATTTTAAAAGACGAAGGTCAAATTCTCTTGGGATGGCGAGAAGTGCCGGTAGATAATACCGGTCTTGGCGAGTCAGTTTTACCAACAGAGCCAAAAATAAAGCAAATTTTTATAGAGAAAGGAAAAAACTGTTCTGATCAAAATTCGTTTGAGCGTAAATTATTTGTTATTCGAAAACAGGCCGAAAAAATTATTAATGATTCAGGGATAGATAATAAAAATTCCGTTTATTTTAATTCACTTTCTTCGAGGACGATAGTCTATAAAGGAATGCTTCTATCTGATCAAGTCGGAGATTTTTACAAAGACTTATCCGATCTTGATATGGTTTCGGGCTTAGCCCTAGTGCACCAAAGATTTTCTACAAATACTTTTCCTACATGGGATTTAGCTCATCCTTTTAGAATGATCGCTCATAATGGAGAAATAAACACCGTTCGTGGGAATGTAAATTGGATGGCTGCCAGAAAAGAGGCGATGTCCTCCAAAATTCTTGGCGAAGACTTAAAAAAGATTTGGCCCTTAATACAAGAAGGCCAGTCCGACACAGCATCGTTCGATAATGCCCTCGAATTATTAGTAATGGCCGGATATTCTATGGCTCATGCAATGATGATGTTGATCCCCGAGGCTTGGGCATCCAATCCACAGATGGACAAAAAACGCCGCGCGTTTTACGAGTATCACTCCGCTCTCATGGAGCCTTGGGATGGTCCAGCAGCTGTAGCCTTTACGGATGGGAGACAAATTGGAGCTACTCTAGATAGAAATGGACTCAGGCCTGCCAGGTATTTGATAACTGATGACGATCTTGTGGTGATGGGGTCAGAAATGGGAGTATTGAAGATTCCGGAAGAGCAGATAGTAAAGAAATGGCGTTTGCAGCCAGGTAAAATGTTTCTGATCGATATGGAGCAGGGACGAATTATTGATGATGATGAAATTAAAAGTAATTTAGCTTCAACGAAGCCTTACCAAGAATGGCTAGACAGAACACAGATTCATTTAGAGGACTTGCCTAAAGTAGATAAGGATATCAAGTCAGATAAGAAAACTTTACTAGACCGACAACAGTCTTTCGGCTACACGCAAGAAGATTTGAAATTTTTACTCACTCCGATGCTTATGACAGGGATGGAAGGCATTGGATCCATGGGCGCTGATAATCCTCCTGCAGTTTTATCGAGCAAACCTAAACATTTATCTAATTACTTTAAGCAACTTTTCGCTCAAGTGACAAACCCCCCTATCGATCCGATAAGGGAAGAAATAGTCATGTCACTAGTATCGTTAGTTGGCCCTAAGCCCAATCTGTTGGATGCACAAGACAACGAGATGAACATGCGGCTTGAGTGTAAGCAGCCGATTTTAAAAAATAGTGATGTAGAGGCCATTAGAAATCTAGAGAAATCTAGTAATGGAGCTTTTTGCACCGCAACATTGAATATAACGTATGAAGCAAAGAAAGGCTCGGCAGGAATGAAAGCAGCCATCATTAAATTGTGCAAAGCCGCTGAAACAGCAGTTAATGAGGGATATAACATTCTGATTTTATCGGACCGACCAGTCGATGCTAACAATATTGCAATTCCTGCTTTACTAGCAACTTCTGCTGTACACCACCATCTCATAACTCAGGGATTGCGGACGAAGTCAGGCTTGGTCATTGAGACTGGCGCGGCTCTTGAAGTCCATCATTTTGCGACACTAGCTGGATATGGAGCTGAAGCAATAAATCCATATTTAGCTTTTGAGACTATGAATAGTCTAGTTCATGAAATAAATGGTGCTCCAAATTTTGAGGAAGCAAGCCAAAAATATGTAAAAGCAATAGGTAAAGGCTTGTTTAAAGTCATGTCCAAGATGGGAATATCAACTTATCAATCTTATTGCGGAGCGCAAATTTTTGATGCGATAGGTTTATCCACAGAATTTATTAAGACCTATTTTTCTGGAACATCAACAACGATCGAAGGAATTGGTTTAGATGAAGTTGCTGCCGAGACAGTAAGATGGCATCAAAATGCGTATGGAGATGCAGAAATATACAAGAAACATTTGGATGTTGGCGGTGATTATGCCTACCGAGTAAGAGGAGAGAGCCATGTTTGGACTCCCGATACTATTGCAAAATTACAACATGCAGTCAGAGGAAATAACGCGAAGACTTACGCGGAATATTCAGCCCTGATTAATGAACAAAATGAAAAGTTACTTACACTTCGTGGATTAATGGAATTTAACTTTTCAGAAGAAAAAGTACCTTTGGAAGAGGTCGAACCAGCAGAATCAATAGTAAAACGTTTTGCGACTGGCGCAATGTCATATGGATCTATCTCCTACGAAGCTCATTCGACACTTGCAGTGGCGATGAATCAGATTGGAGGAAAGTCAAATACAGGTGAAGGCGGTGAAGAGGCAAAACGCTTCAATCCTATGAAAGATGGATCAATGAATCCAGAAAGATCCGCTATAAAACAAGTTGCCTCTGGGCGCTTTGGAGTCACAACAGAGTACCTTGTAAATTCTGATGATATTCAGATAAAAATGGCTCAAGGAGCAAAGCCAGGAGAGGGAGGGCAACTACCCGGCCACAAAGTTGATGAGCACATTGCCAGAGTAAGGCACTCTACGCCGGGAGTTGGACTAATCTCTCCACCTCCACATCATGACATTTATTCTATCGAAGACCTGGCTCAGTTGATACACGACTTGAAAAATGTTCAACCTAAATCGAGAATCAGCGTCAAGCTTGTTTCAGAGGTAGGTGTCGGTACTGTTGCCGCTGGAGTATCTAAAGCACATGCAGACCATGTGACCATTGCTGGTTATGATGGAGGAACCGGAGCTTCTCCATTAACATCAGTAAAACATGCAGGTTCACCATGGGAAATTGGTTTGGCAGAGACCCATCAAACCCTAGTTATGAATAGACTGCGGTCTAGAATTTGTGTTCAGGCGGATGGCGGTATGAGGACTGGTCGCGATGTGGTAATAGCCGCACTTATAGGTGCAGATGAAATTGGGTTTGCTACGGCACCTCTCATAGCAGAGGGATGCATAATGATGAGGAAGTGTCACTTAAATACATGCCCAGTTGGCGTAGCTACGCAAGATCCAGAACTGCGAAAAAGATTCACTGGAAAACCAGAGCATGTTGTTAATTATTTTTTCTTTGTTGCTGAAGAAGTAAGAGAATTAATGTCAAGGCTTGGGTTCAGAAACTTTGATGAGATGGTAGGGCAGAGAGACAGGCTCGACATGAGAAAAGCCATTAGTCATTGGAAGGCGAAGGGATTAGATTATAGTAAATTGTTAAGTGTTCCAAATTCACATGAAGATGACACAATTTACTGGTCACAAGTTCAGGATCATGGCATCGATAAAGCTATCGATAACTTATTAATTGAAAAATCAAAAGCAGCTCTAGATTTTGGTAGAAAAGTTAAAATAGATATCGATATTGAAAATGTTAATCGTACTTTTGGCACGCTGCTCTCGGGCAGAGTCGCTGAGCGATACGGGCACAATGGACTTGATGAAGACACGATATGGATTAACGCTCGAGGAACAGCAGGCCAATCTTTTGGAGCTTGGCTGGCTAGAGGGGTTTCTATAAAACTCCAAGGTGAAGGGAACGATTATGTAGGCAAGGGACTTTCAGGAGGAAAACTAATTATAGCGCCCCCAAAGGAATCTAGTATAGGAAAGGCTGAAGAAAATGTAATTGTTGGAAACACTGTTTTATTCGGCGCGATATGTGGCGAGAGTTATTTCTCTGGGGTCGGCGGAGAAAGATTTGCAGTTCGTAATTCTGGAGCTACAGCTGTGGTTGAGGGAGTTGGTGATCATTGCTGCGAATACATGACGGGTGGCATTGTGGTTGTTCTGGGAAATACGGGTCGAAACTTTGCGGCCGGCATGTCCGGTGGAATTGCTTATGTTTTAGATGAAAAAAATGATTTTCATTTAAGGTGTAACCTAGCACAAGTGGAGTTGGAGTCTTTCGAAGAAGATGAAAGTGCCCTTGAAGAACTAGGCTACAGTAAGAACGAAGAGGTTGATTATAGGGATTTAGATGTATCTCATAATTTAACAAAATTCGACGCTATTCGTTTAAAGCAATTGATAGAAAAACATGCACGATACACCGAATCTAACGTTGCCAAGATGATTCTACAAAACTGGGAAAATTATATACCAAGATTTAAAAAAGTAATGCCTATAGAATATCGAAGGGTTCTGAAAGAGATGCTTGATTCTAAGGCAAAATCGGCTGCATAAGATTTGGTTATCCTCAAATCCGTGGTAATGTAATGGTATGAAAGATTGGAATTTTAACAATGGGTAAACCAACGGGCTTTAAAGAGATCGATAGAGAGGACCGCACCTTTGTGCCGGTCGTAGACCGTATTACCCACTATGATGAGTTTGTAATTGCTCTTAGCGATGAGCAAGTAAGTGCCCAGGGCGCAAGGTGTATGGATTGTGGCATTCCCTTTTGTCATCAGGGCTGCCCAGTAAACAATATCATTCCCGATTGGAACGATTTAGTTTATCGAGGAGATTTTAAAGAGGCCATTGATGTGCTTCACACAACAAATAACTTTCCTGAGGTAACTGGTCGAATTTGCCCAGCACCTTGCCAAGAGTCTTGTACCTTAAATATTACTGATGAGCCGGTCACGATCAAGTCAATTGAGTGCGCAATCATTGATAAGGCATGGGAAGAAGATTGGGTTCAGCCCCAAATCGCACCGTTTAGGACTGGTAAGTCTATTGCTATTGTGGGATCAGGGCCATCTGGTTTAGCTGCAGCTCAACAACTTGCCCGAGTGGGACATGACGTTGAAGTATTTGAGCGCCAAGATCGCTTAGGTGGATTATTACGATATGGAATTCCAGATTTTAAATTGGATAAGAAACTTTTAGACCGTAGAGTCGACCAAATGCGAGCTGAAGGAGTTTCTTTTCATACAAACTCTCATATAGGGAAAGATATTCCAGCAAAAAAATTGGTGAGTGATTTTAATGCAGTAATACTTACCGGAGGCTCAGAAAGCCCAAGAGATCTCTCAATTCCAGGAAGAGAGTTAAATGGAGTTAATTTCGCAATGGATTTTCTTAGAGCTAACTCTAAAGTTGTACAAGGTGTCTCAGGCGCTAGACAAGGATTAATAGATGCCAAAAATAAAAACGTGGTAGTCATTGGCGGAGGGGATACTGGGTCAGACTGCATTGGCACCTCTAACAGGCATGGTGCAAAATCAGTTACACAGATCGAGATATTAGAAAAGCCCCCAAATAAAGAGGATAAGGGCATGACTTGGCCAGATTGGCCACACAAACTTCGCACATCCTCTTCTCATGAAGAAGGTTGCAAAAGAATGTGGAATGTAGCAACAAAAGAATTTTTAGATGATGGGGCTGGTAACTTAAGAGCACTCAGATGCACTTTGGTTAGGTGGGATAAAGATGATAATAATCAATGGAAAATGTCTGAGGTGGAAGACTCTGAATTTGAAATAAAAGCTGATCTGGCCATGCTCGCTATGGGATTTGTTCACCCTGTTCATCAAGGCATGGTTCAAGAGCTGGGCGTAGAGTTAGATGGAAGAGGTAATGTTCTGGGCGCAACTGATGGCCAGGATGCATACAAAACTACCATTGATGGTGTTTTTGTTGCTGGAGATATGCGGCGAGGCCAATCATTAGTGGTTTGGGCTATTCGCGAGGGACGCCAAGTCGCACATGCTGTTGATGAGTTCTTAATGGGCAGCACAGATTTGCCTCGTTAAGGGAAATTAGTATTCTCTGGCATTTTAAAGAGTGTAGTTAGTAAATTTATTAGCATCATTTTATCACTTAGAGCCCATGTGGCAGAGCATACTGAAATAAATGTCTGAGTTAAAAAACGACCTTCTTTTGCGTGCACTTATGCGCGAGCCAGTGGAGATGACTCCAGTTTGGATGATGCGTCAAGCTGGCCGTTATTTACCCGAATATAAAGCAACTAGAGCAAAAGCTGGGAGTTTTTTGGAACTTTGTAAAAACCCAGAGTTAGCTTGTGAAGTTACCATGCAACCTCTCAGAAGATTTCGACTAGATGCTGCAATCTTATTTTCAGATATTCTTACTATCCCAGATGCTATGGGTCTCGGTTTATATTTTGGAGATGGCGAAGGCCCGCAATTCTCAAAGCCTATAAGAACTAAATCTGATATTGATGCTATCGGTGTTCCGGATCCTGAGGATGAGCTTAGCTATGTTATGGACGCGGTAAGAATAATACGAAAAGAGTTAGATGGTCTGGTGCCACTTATTGGTTTTGCAGGGTCGCCATGGACCTTGGCCACTTATATGATCGAAGGAGCTAGCACTAAAAATTTTGCAATTTCTAAGGGTATAATGTTCGAGCAACCAAACTTGATACATAAACTTCTTAATAAGCTAGCAGAGTCGGTGACTATTTATTTGAATGCTCAAATTGCCGCCGGAGCTCAAGCGGTTCAGATATTTGATACCTGGGGGGGCATGCTAAGCCCTAAAGATTATAAAAACTTTTCTCTCCAATACATGCAAAAGATTGTGGAAGGTCTCACGAGAACTGCAGATGGTAGAAAAGTACCAATTATTCTTTTTACTAAGGGCGGTAGCCAGTGGTTGGAATCGATGGCTGAGGTTGGCGCCGATGCTCTAGGATTGGATTGGACTATAGATATCGGAGAGGCAAGGAAACGCGTTGGAAATAAAGTAGCATTACAAGGCAATTTAGACCCAAGCACGTTATACGCCTCGCCTGAGGTAATACAAAATTCGGTTTCAGAAATACTTGAGAGTTTTGGTCATGGAACTGGCCATGTGTTTAACTTAGGACATGGGATACATCCTGAAATTTCGCCCCAAAACGCAGGAGTCTTTGTAGAGGCTGTTCATAGCTTAAGTAAACAATATCACCAGTAAAATTTAAATCCTGTAAACTGTTTTGGTCATAAGTTTCGACGTGACCTTCATTGCGAATCTTAAGAATTTTGGTAAATCTGCTGCTCCATGTTCCAGCGCCTTTTTCCCATGCTGATCTTCATCTAATACCATTTGTTTAAGGATTTTTGATGTTCGCTGGTCCTTTTCTGGAATTTGATTAATGTGGTCTTCTAAATGTTCTTTTACTTGTTTTTCAGTTTCTGCCACGAAACCAAGACTCCATTTGTCTCCAATTACTCCAGCAGACAAACCAATTAGAAGTGACCCAGCATACCACACAGGATTAAGAAGACTGGTCCTTCCATCAAGCTCTTTAATTCTCTCTTCGCACCACTGCAGGTGATCGTATTCCTCATCCGCTGATTTCTGCATACTTAACTTAGTTTGCTTATCTTTGGCGGTAAAGGCTTGGCCTTGATATAATGCTTGGGCGCAGACTTCCCCCGTATGATTTATACGCATCAGCCTGGCTATATGGTCTTTCTCTTTAGCACTTAGGTCGATTTCTTCAAGGTTTAACGATGGATTTGGCCGATTTGTGGTTTTAGGCTTACCAAATAGTGTCCTTAGGGCTCGATCCAAATTTAGTACGATATTGTCTGTACTAGTTAATTCACGCTGATTCATTGTGTAGTTTTCTCGGCTAAATATGATAGGTTCAATCTTAATACTGAAAATTGTTTTACTCAAGGCTCCCTTTTTGCGGACTAAAAGTAGGGTATCTGGAAAAGTTTAATGAGTTACTTCAAACAACATGTTTTTTTCTGTACTAACCAGAGAGATGGAAATCGCCGTTCTTGCGGGCAGTGTGATGCGCAGGCTGCTAGAGATTATATGAAGAAAAAATGCAAGGAACTTGGGCTGAGTAAAAATGGGGGCGTAAGAATTAATAGCGCCGGATGTTTAGATAGGTGTGGGTATGGACCGATAATTGTTGTTTATCCAAAAGAAACTTGGTACACATATATCGATAATGAGGATTTGGACGAAATCATAGAGCGCCATATCATGAAGGGTGAAATTGTTGAGAGGCTTCAATTACCGCCAGATTAGGCGTGATAAATCATTTATTTACTGAAACGTAAATTTTTTCTAATGTCAAATTCTTTAAAACTCTGCCTTATTTACAAGTTTTCTCTAGTTTAGCAGTTAAATGCTTGATATGTGTGCTAGTTACGGTTAGCATTCTCCCCTCTCTTGAAACCCTTATTGATAAATCAATAAGTTAGTAAGAAATTGGAGTTAAAAAATGGGATTTACAAAAAGCGCTAAAGCTTCTGAAGTAAGAAGGGAATGGTTTTTAGTCGACGCTCAAGACAAAGTACTTGGCCGCCTAGCATCTGAAATAGCAAGAAGACTCAAAGGCAAACACAAGCCTTATTTCACTCCTCATGTAGACACTGGTGATTATATAGTTGTCATTAATGCGGAGAAAATAGCAGTTACCGGCAATAAATTAAAAAATAAAATTTACCATCACCACACTGGATATGTCGGCCATTTGAAATCTATTTCTTTGGAAAAACAACTTATGAAGGCGCCGGAATTAGTTTTAAAGAATGCTGTAAAAGGAATGCTTCCTCGAACGCCATTAGGTAGAACAATGATGAAAAAATTGAAAATTTTTGCTGGCTCGGAGCATAAACACCAAGCCCAACAACCCAAACAACTGGAAATTTAAGAGAGTTGAGTATGACAACTACTGCAAACTATGGCACAGGACGAAGAAAAACTTCTTCTGCGAGGGTTTTTATTTCTTCTGGTAAAGGAAAAATTACCGTAAATGGTAAAAGTTTAGAAAACTTTTTCGGTAGAGAAACAGCCAGGATGATGGTCCGTCAACCTCTGGTGCTTACAAACAATAATGATAGTTTAGATATAAATGTGACTGTCTCTGGCGGCGGCAATACCGGACAAGCTGGAGCCATAAGACATGGCATAGCTAGAGCGTTACTTAAGTACGACGAGAGCTTGAGAGGGCAATTGCGCCAAGCTGGTTTTTTGACCAGAGATGCTCGAATGGTTGAAAGGAAGAAGATTGGACTCCACAAGGCTAGAAAAAAGCCCCAATTCTCTAAACGATAATTCAGGCTTTAAAAATCGACTATCTTTCATCTTTGATGAGTGAGTTTGAGTGGCACAATAAGTCATCCTTTTTAAGGGTAAATTCATTATCCTGCCCCGGAGTACACTTAGGCTCGATTAGAGAAAATCATAAAAAACGCTAAATTGCCTTAATTTGTATCTCTTGGATAGATCCTACTAGTGCTGAAATATCTTTTTTGTCCTAGAAAACTCCATATTTGGCCTCAAAATTGGGATTTGTTGTATATTTACAACACCTTTGAGTAAGTAATGTGGTTTTTTTACACTTTTTTCCTTGCAACTCAAACGTGATACCTCTAACATTTATAGGGCAAATTATGCATAACAACTTTTTTCGGGAGTTTTCTCAATGAAAAAACAATTAATCGCTGCAGCTGT
>CEVE01027348.1_pt1 | contig 12118 bp, 9 predicted proteins | sample 356431 | NCBI WGS metagenome assembly CEVE01 (sample SAMEA2622764, study PRJEB7988) | marine metagenome | isolation source: saline water (ENVO:00002010), including
GATGAAAAGAAGAATAATTTTCCTGATTTAAATTTGAAGTTTATATCGCCATTTTACAGGGAAAAAAATTATATAAGCCTTTTAAGCAAAAAGATTCAAAAAGTTATTAATAAAGTTGATTATGATCATATTCTATTTTCCTATCATGGTATACCCGTAAGCCATCTAAAAATATCAGATCCAACAAATAATCATTGCTACAAGGTTAATGATTGTTGTAAAACACATTCTCAGGCACATGAGTTTTGTTATAAACATCAAGTACTTGAAACAACGGAAGCCGTTGTAAAAAAGTTAAAGATTGATAAAAATAAATACAGTAATTCGTTTCAGTCTAGACTTCCAAATGAGCCATGGTTAAAGCCATATACAGATAACGAGCTTGTTAGGTTGGCCAAAGAGGGTAAAAAAAATTTAATAATAGTGACTCCAGCATTTGTCACAGATTGTTTAGAAACACTTGAAGAAATTGCTATGGAAGGGAAAGATGAGTTTTTAGAAGCTGGTGGCAAAAGTTATTACTATGTTTCTTGTTTAAATGATGATGATGATTGGGCAAAGCTTCTTGCTAAATGGAGTAAAAAAGTAGCTTTTTAATATGCTAAAAATTAATACAGTTATAATTGGTGGGGGTATAAGTGGATTAAGCGCTGGTCACTTCTTAAAAAAAAAAAATATCGATTTTGTTATAATTGAATCAAATAAAAAGCTTGGTGGTGTGATTCAAACAATTAAAAAAAATAATTTTACTTTTGAAAATGGACCTAATACAATTTTAAATAATAACACATCCATCAATCAGCTCCTTAAGGACTTAAGAATTTTAAATAAAATTATTTTACCTAATAAAAAAGCAAATACAAATAGGTATGTATTTAATAATAATAACCCAATTGCAATACCTACTAGTTTATTGAAATTTGTACTAACTCCTTTATTAACATTTCAAGCAAAGTTTAGAGTTTTTAAAGAAATTTTTAAGCCAGTTCACAAGAAAAATACATCAGTAATAAATTTTATATCATCAAGATTTGGAAAAGAATTTCATGATAAATTAATAGAGCCATTTTTGAATGGCATTTATGCTGGGGATACTAGTAAAATGAGTTCAAAACATGCCCTTAAAAAGTTTTGGAAATTAGAACAAAAATTTGGCAGCATAATCAAAGGCCTTTTCTGCTCAAAAAAAGAAAAAATCGAATCTTTTAATTTCTCTCATGGAATATCATTTTTAATTAGAACTATTACAAATAGTTTAAAAAAGGAAATAATAAATAATACAAAAGTTACTAATATTCTAAAGGAAGGAGAAAATTACAAAATTGAAACAAATTCAAATAAAACATTCTTATGTCAAAATATAATTTGTTCAATACCTGCATACGAGTTAAGAAACATTATCTTTGATAATGACCTTTCTACAGTACTTTCAAAAATCAAATATAATGCTGTTGATGTTTTTCATTTTGTATTTCTAAAAAATGATATAAAAAATGATTTGAATGGATTTGGTATTCTAACTAAGCCTTCTGACAATAAAATTTTTTTAGGTGTAATATTTAGTAGTAAAATATTTCCACATATATGTTCAGAGAAATATGAAATATATACTGTAATTGTTGGAGGTGAAAAACAAAAATATATTCTTAAAACAAATAAGTCTAAACTTAAAAAATTAGTATTAAAAGAATTAAGAGATCTTATAAATTGTAATGGAGAATTACAAGAATCAAATAATTATAGCTGGAAGAATGGAATTCCACAATATAATTTATATCAAGAAAAAGTAGAAGAATCTATCCAAAAATTTAGTGAAAAAAACAAGAAATTTCATATAATAGGAAATTACTTTTCCGGTATTTCCGTTAGTGATTGTATAAAGAAAGCAGAGGTGATTGTTGAGAATCATTTCTCAAATAATCAATAGAATTATTTTGAATTACCTTCTTAAAGCAAATATTTAGCTTTCAAATATCTGATATTTTATTTTTATTTGTTTTAAAAATTTTAATAGAATTGTATCAGTACAATGCATTAAATAATATTAACTTAAATTATGAAAATTATTAATTTAATTTCTGGTCCTAGAAATTTGTCTACGGCTTTAATGTACTCCTTTAGTCAAAGACCTGATACAGTTGTTATAGATGAGCCTTTTTATGCTCATTATCTTGTAACTACGGGGATTGATCATCCTTCAAGAGAAGAAACAATTAATTCAATGTCTTCAAATATTAATGAAATTTTAGATTCTATTTTTTCTAAGAAAAACGTCAAGATATTGTTTCTAAAAAATATGGCGCACCATCATAATAATATGGACTTATTTTTTTTAAAAAAAATGACCAATCTATTTTTGATTCGAAACCCAAAGCAGTTGATTGCTTCTTTTGCTCAAGTTATTTCTAATCCAACAATGAAAGATATTGGGCTAAAAAAATCATGGGATCTTTTTAATTATATTTCAAAACTTAAAAGTACAAATCCCATTGTATTAGATTCTGCTGAAATTTTAAATGACCCTAAAAAACTATTAATGAAACTATGTAATAATTTAGACATTGATTTTTATACAGATATGTTATCCTGGTCAAAGGGCGGTATAAAGGAAGATGGTGTTTGGGCTAAACATTGGTATAGAAATGTTCACGAATCTACGGGTTTTGTTAAACAAAAAACTAGTAATAGGGAATTGCCGAAACATTGTGAACCATTATACTTTGATGCGTTAAAATATTATGATAAATTGTCTATTAATTCAATTAAAGTTTAAAAATGTTACAAGAATATAATCCTAAAAATAAAGATATTCTAGTTTATGTTGGTGATCGATTGTATAAAAGAGAAGAAGCAAAAGTTTCTGTATTTGATAGTACAGTTCAAAACGGAGATGCAGTATGGGAAGGACTCAGGGTATATCCCGAGGGAATAGTTTGTTTAGATAAACATCTGACAAGAATTCATGAAGGTGCTAAAGCTCTTGCTTATGAGGGAGTGCCATCAAAGGAAGAAATAAGAAAAGCAATAAAACAAACTTTAGATGCTAATGGGATGAAAAATGATACTCACATTCGCCTAACATTGTCAAGAGGTGAAAAGGTTACCTCAGGCATGGACGCGAGACTAAATCAAAGGGGATGTTGTTTAATTGTTCTTGCTGAATGGAAAAAAAAAGTTTATGATCCTTCAAAAGGAATTAAAGTAATAAGTACTTCAATAAGAAGAAGTATACCTCAGTTTCTTGATTCTAAAATTCATCATAACAATATGCTAAGTTTAGTTATAGCAAAAATACATGCTAATATTGCTGGAATGGATGCTGCTGTAATGCTAGATGATAGAGGTTTTGTTGCTGAACTAAATGATACTAATTTGTTTATGATTAAAAATGATGAAGTTTTTACACCTTTTGCTCATGCGTGTCTTCCGGGAATTACTAGAGGAACAATAATTTCTTTATTGCAAGAGAATAACATACCTGTATTTGAAAAAGATTTATCATTAACTGAATTTGTAAATGCAGATGTTGTTTTTGCCACTGGCACGAACGGAGAAATGACTCCGGTCCATGAAATTGATTCTAGAAATATTGAAGGTGATAATTCCCTTTTTATAAGAATTCAAGATCTTTTTCAAAAAAAATTACCAGATCTTTGCGAGCCTATTTAGATATTGATTTAACAAAAAAATCCCAAATAACAATACCGAATGAAACAGCAATATTTAATGAGTGTTTTGTTCCAAATTGAGGTATTTCAATAGAAAAATCACCATATGGTAATATATTCTTACTTATTCCAAAGACTTCATTTCCAAACACGAAACAATACTTTTCATTTTTTTTTGGATTAAATTCATTTAACTCAATACTTTGATTGGTCTGCTCTATTAATACAATTTTCCAATTATTTTTTTTAAGTTTTTGTAATATATCCTCAGGATTTTTCTTGTATTCCCAGTCTACTGATTCAGTTGCACCTAGTGCTGTTTTATGAATTTCTCTGTGTGGTGGAGATGCTGTAATTCCGGTAAGATATATTTTCTCGATTAGAAACGCATCACAGGTTCTGAAACATGATCCAACATTATTCATACTTCTTATATTATCTAAAAGAATTGAGACTGGCGTTTTAATTTTGGATTTAAAATCTTCTTTTGATAATCTATTTAAATCTTTATTTTCTGTTTTTTTCATATTGAATAAACAGAATTTAGTGTTGTTTAATTATTGACCTACTATACTTTGATTTTTGATTAATAAATCTTACAAAATAAAGTCCGTTTTTTAGTTTTTCTAAATTAGATTTTATACTGTGTTTGCCACTTTTTAAACTTTTACTAATCAGTTTATCTACAACCCTTCCATTAGTATCAATAATATTTAATTCAACCTCTCCACTTTTAACTTCAAATTCAATATGTATCCATTTTTTAACTGGATTAGGATAAACATTTAACTTATTGTTGGTATTATTTTCATTATCAATCCCAGTAGTGGTTTTAGCGCCTATAAGAATAGGAACGTATTCGAAATTTTCATATAAAAGTGCCTTTATAATGTTTTCCTCAACACCAAACCAATCCATAAGAACTGATCCATAAACAGATCTAAAATCATGCTCCCATTCAATGTTATCAATAAATTCTAATGAAGGCATAGAGCCAATATAATCTGGGTTTACAAATGGACTAACAAAAAACATTGGAGCACCTTCTCCATGATCTGTTCCGTATGATTTGTTTTGAAAAACTCTTCTTCCAAATTCAGAATAGGTCATAGTTAAGATTTTATTTTCTAAGCCTCTATTTATTATGTCACTTTGAAATGCGGCAACAGATTCAGAAAGTATTTTTAAAAGAATAGAGTGACGACCCTCCTCCGCATTCCCATTTTCTACTTGACTATCGTGGGTATCAAAACCCCCAATTCTTGCAATATATATTTTAGTTTTTAGTCCACCATCAATTAGTTTAGCTATAGTTTGTAATTGTTCTGCTAGATCATATTCAGGATAATTAACATTACTATTTGAGCTACTGTTAGCAGCTAGTTCGACTCTTTCTAAATAATCATTTGTCAGTTTTGATGCTTTTCTTATATATTCTAATTCATGTCCATAGGGTGTGTCAGGAACAACACCATCTCCCTCTTTTATATCGATAAAATTATTGAAATTTTTTACTGCAATTCCCATATTGATCATAGGCCCTTGACATGTGTTCGAAGTTACTCTTCCAATAGTTAATGCCAATGGATCAGTATAATCAGAGTTAGGATAATTATCTGGATATTCTGGATGATCTGAACTTAAATATCTACCAAGCCAACCACTCGTAATATATTCATCAGCTGCTGAGCCTGCGTTCCAAATATCAGTCGATCTAAAATGTGATTTATTAGGATTTGGGTATCCAACATTTCTAACAAAAGTCATTTTGTTTTCATCATATAAGTTTTTTAAATCACCCATTTTAGGATGGAATCCCATACTATCATTTATTTTTAAAAATTTATTTTCAGATATCATTAGATCAGGCCTTCTTAATGGCTTGGAACTTCCACCTGATCCATCTCTCATCAATACATCATATTGATCAAGAGGCATGATTGTATTGATTCCATCATTTCCTCCATCTAAAAATATTAAAATTAAAGCTCTATCGGATTCTTCATATCCATTTACTAATTTTTTTAAACTTGGTGTTTCTGCAAGAGCATTAATAGGCATGCCCCCAACTATTAAAGGAGCAGAAGCGATCGGAATTGTGTTTTTTATAAAGTCTCTTCTTTTCACTTTAACTTAAATGATATTCTGGAGTTTTAAACATTTCTTTAATTAGGTCTTTTAACCTTTTATTTATAGAAATTTCTTTGGTAGGCGTAGGATCATTAATATAATCTGTATATTCATCCTTCCAGACATTTGGATTATTTCCAACTACAATATTTTTAAAGTCTTCTTTTTGAGATGGGGTGATTTCTGAGTAGATTGGAAAAAACCATTTACAAAACAATTCTATTATATAATCTATATTATCTGGTTCCGATATTTCATCAAGAAGTTTAATTGGTTTGGCATAAACGGTACCGGGGTTAATTGCAGCCATTCCATTATTTGAAAGATATTGATTAACATTTAATGTTCTCAAGGGTAGTGTAACTGAGTTAATCCATAATTCCTGAAAAAGTGGACTTTGATAATAAGCTGGCCAGCCCGCAACACTTGGGTGATTTATAATATCTTGTGATTGATTTCTAATGTCATTAGTTCTTTTTGTCCAAAAACCATATTGATCTTTTATGTCTAATGATAAATAATCCGAAAGAGGTACTTGCCTTAATATTCCAAAATTATAATCAATAGGCGATTTAATTAAGGCTCCTCTTGTATGAATTTCAAAAAAATGTTTGCTATGTAAAAGTTTTTCTAAAACAGGTTTTATTTCGAAATTATTTTCTCTTAATATTTTAGCAAGTGGTTTTATGATTTTATCAGTTACCTCACCATCAATCACATAGTAGATAAACCATCTATATAGTTTTTCACAGATGTATTCAGAGGTTCTCTCTTGATCAAAAATCATATTGATTAAATCTTCATGCTCTTTTTCTCCGTTATTATGAATAACTTTATTATTAAATTTTGATGAAAATGTTTTTGAGCTAGTGTCGTGTCTAGATGAAGTAAACTTTTGTCTATCTGGTCCAGAAAAATTTTTTATAACCTCCCATCCCGTTAAAATTTTTGATGCTTCAATTATATCGCTTTCAGTATAATATGTATAACTATCTATACCATCGAGTGGACCTTTACCTATTGTAAAAAGCTCAAATAATTCTCTAGCATAATTTTCATTTGGAGCTTCTTTAGTATTGAACTGTCCACTTAGATAAACAAGCATTGCAGGATCTATATTTATTTTTTTCACAAGATTTTTAAAATTTCCTAGATAATTTTTTCGGAGTTTATTATGAAACCAATAATAATATCTTGCATCACCAATTACATCGGCTTCTGAAGCAAAATGGTTTTGCCAAAATAAAACCATTTTCTCTCTAATCGAAAAAGGCAATGATTCTGTTCCAGTATGAGGCTGATTAAGAATAAGTCCAATTCTCCATCCAGCATAAGATGCTCTTCTAATAAAATCATTTTTCTTTTTTGAAGCATTTACCCAAGTTTGTCCAATTGGAATCTCAGTATCTTCATCATCTTTAACATTTATAGGTGGTTCAGGAATAAATTCTGTATTACTAAGTAATTTATTTATAGAAGCAGATTTCCCTAAAACAACTGCCTTTTCAATTTCAGATAATTTAGGACCAAATGTAGTTCTTCTAAGCAAATGAGCTGCAGTTTCAAAGTTCCATGTTCCATTGTACTCTTCATCCAAATGAGCTATTGGCAGGGGAAAGTCTGGTAATTTTTTGTTTGCATGTTTAAGAACTTTATCTCTTTTTATCGATGACTTTTTTTTTTCAATTACTTTGCCCATATTTATTTAAAAGATAATTTTTAATACTATTCCAATCTAAAGTTAAACTTTTATGTCAACTAAAGAAAATAACACAAAAGTAACTCCTTTAATGAAGCAGTATAACGCAATAAAAAAGGAACATCCTAAAACTTTGCTTTTATTTAGAGTTGGTGATTTTTATGAAACCTTTGGTGAAGATGCTATAAAAACAAGTAAAATTTTAGAAATCGTTTTAACTAAAAGAGCTAATGGCGCCGCATCTCATATTGAACTTGCCGGTTTTCCTCATCATGCTCTTGATACTTATCTCCCAAAATTGGTTAAGGCCGGCCTAAGAGTAGCAGTTTGTGATCAATTAGAAGATCCAAAAAAAACAAAAGGTATTGTTAAGCGAGGAGTTACCGAGTTAGTAACCCCTGGGCTTTCACTAAATGATAATATTTTAGAATCAAAAAAAAATAATTATTTAGCTTCGTTATCAAGGGAAGGTAATTTAATTGGTGTAGCATTACTTGATATTTCTACAGGTGAGTTTCTTATTAGTAGAGGTAAAAAAGAATTGATTGAACAAATTTTACATAATTTTTCGCCATCAGAAATTATATGTTCTAGAACTGATAAAGAATACTTTGAGTCATTTTATAATAATAAAAGTGTTTTTTATTTAGATGATTGGATCTATAAAATTGGGTATGCCTATGATAAGTTAACTTCTTTTTTTAAAGTTCAAAATTTAAAAGGATATGGGATTGAAAATCTAAAAGAAGGTATCATCTCAGCCGGAGCTGTTTTATTTTATCTTGAGAGTACGGAACATCTTGATCTGGGACATATATCTTCAATTTCAAGAATTGAAGATGATAGGTATATGTGGTTAGACCGTTTTACAATTGATAATTTAGAAATTATTAATCCTCTAAACGAAAACTCTTCTTCGTTATTAAACATAATAAATCATACTGTTACTCCAATGGGCTCCAGACTATTAAATAGATGGATCATTCTGCCGCTATTAGAAAAAAGTTTAATTAATGAAAGGCAGGATTTTGTTCAATCTTTTGTTGGTAATTTAGATTTACTTAAAAATATAAGAACTACTTTAAAAAACATCTCTGACATTGAAAGAATTGTTTCTAAGATTTCGGTTAAAAGAGTAAATCCTAAAGAATTAATTCAATTAAAAAATTCTCTTAAAAATGTTTCAGAAATCAAGCTCTTATTAAAACATAGCAACAACAAGCTTTTAATTTCTTTTAATGATGAAGTCAATGAATGTTTAAATGTAGCGAGTTTAATTGATAAAAATATTAATGAAGATGCTCCCTTTGCTATTAACCAAGGTGGCATTTTTCGTGAAGGAATCAAAAAGGAGATAGATGAGTTAAGAAAAGTTTCAAAAAGTGGAAAGGATTATTTGTTGAAAATACAAAACGAAGAAATAGAGAAAACAGGCATTCCATCACTTAAGATTGCATATAATAAGGTATTTGGTTATTATTTAGAAGTTAGAAATACACACAAAGAAAAAGTTCCAAATAACTGGATTAGAAAACAAACTTTGGTCAATGCTGAAAGATACATCACTGAAGATTTAAAATTATATGAAGAAAAAATATTAAATGCTGAAGAAAAACTGGTTTCATTAGAATATCGGTTGTACCAAGAACTTATTGATAAACTATTGAAAAGTATTATTTTCATACAACATACTGCTAAAAAAATTGCTTTTATTGATGTAATTAATTCTTTTGCAAAGCTGGCATCAACATCTAATTTTTGTAGACCAGTTCTTACAAATGATTATTTTATTGATATTAAAAAAGGACGTCATTTAATTATTGAAAAATCATTTTCTCCTGAAGAAGTATATATACCAAATGATATTTATTTAGATAATAAAAAGCAACAAATAATAATAATCACTGGACCAAATATGTCAGGAAAAAGTGCTCTTATAAGGCAAACAGCTCTTATTGTTATTTTAGCTCAAATTGGATCTTTTGTTCCTGCTGATTTTGCTAAGATTGGAATTGTAGATAAAGTTTTTACCCGAGTTGGCGCTTCTGATAATTTAGCAAAAGGGGAGTCGACTTTTATGGTTGAAATGACAGAAACTGCAAGTATAATGAATAACCTAAGTAATAGAAGTCTAATCTTGATGGATGAAATTGGTAGAGGTACAAGCACCTATGATGGGATTTCGATCGCATGGTCCATAGTGGAATATTTACATAATCATATGAAATATAAGCCTCTAACATTATTTGCCACCCATTATCACGAATTGAATGATATTTCCTCTCAACTCGAAAGAGTAAAAAATTTTAATGTTGAGGTTAAAGAAATCAATGATGAAATTATTTTTCTTAGAAAGTTGATACCAGGCGGTACGGAACATAGTTTTGGAATAAATGTTGCAAAATTAGCCGGAATGCCAAATCAGATTTTGATTAGGTCTAATGAAATTTTAAAATTATTAGAAAAAAAATCCTTAAAAAACAAAAAAGCCGCTCTTACAAAGAAAGCTGCTCTATCCAATGTAAGCCCTAAACTAACTATTGATCCTAAACTCGAAAAATGTATAAAAAGATTAAATAAAATTGATATTGATAAGATAAGCCCAATAGATGCTTTGCTAAAACTTAATCAAATTCTTGAGATTTTAAATACAGAAGAATAATAGTTTTATAAAATATTTTAAATTTGCTATCCTTAAAGATAATAAGCGAGATTAGCTCAGCTGGTAGAGCACAACCTTGCCAAGGTTGGGGTCGTGGGTTCGAATCCCATATCTCGCTCAAAATATAAATTTGCCCGGGTGGTGGAATTGGTAGACACGCAGGACTTAAAATCCTGTGGACCTTAAAGTCCGTGTGGGTTCAAGTCCCACCCCGGGTACAATTTATTAGCCAAGGAATTTAACAACATGTACTCTCAAAGATTAAAAAATAAAAAAAACTATTCTGGTTGGATAGAAATAATATGCGGTTCAATGTTTTCCGGTAAAACCGAAGAACTAATCAGAAGAGCTAAAAGAGTCAAGCTAGCTAAACAAAAAATTAAAATCTTTAAGCCGAAAGAAGATGTAAGATTCAAAAAAAAGAAAATTGTTTCTCACAATGAAAATTATTTAAAATCTCAAGTAATCGAAAGACCCTCTGAAATTTTAAAGTTTTCTAAAAATGCTCAAGTTGTTGCGATCGATGAAGCTCAATTTTTTGGTAAAGAAATTATTGAAGTATGTAATAAGTTAGCAAATGACGGAAAAAGAGTAATAGTTGCTGGGTTAGATATGGATTACAAGGGTAGACCTTTTGGTCAAATGCCAAATCTAATGGCAATTGCAGAATATGTAACGAAACTTCATGCTATATGTACTAAAACGGGGAAAATGGCAAATTACACAAGTAGAAAAGTTGATAATAAAAATCTAATAATGGTCGGTGACAAGGATAAGTATGAAGCGTTAAGCAGAGAAGTGTTTTATAATAAAAAAAATTAATAAATAATGAAAAAGATAAAATCTTATGCTGCTGCATCATCAGATTCATTATTAAAACCATTTGATATAACAAGAAGAGATTGTTCTGATTATGATGTTTATATTAATATTGAATATTGTGGAGTATGTCATTCTGATATTCATATGGCAAGAAATGAATGGGGAGGATCAACCATTTATCCAATTGTTCCGGGACATGAAATTATTGGAGTTGTAAACAAGGTTGGTTCAAAAGTAAAAAAGTTTAAAATTGGAGATGATGTTGGCGTGGGAGTATATGTGGATTCATGTGGCCAATGTTATAATTGTAAAAATGATTTAGATCATTATTGTGAGAAAGGAATTGTTTTAACTTATAATTCATATGAGTATGGAACAAAAACAATAACTTATGGAGGGTATTCAAAGGCTATAGTTGTAAATCAAGATTATGTAGTAAAAATCCCAAATGGAATGCACAAAGAAAAATCAGCTCCATTATTATGTGCGGGAATAACAACTTATTCACCCTTGAAATATTTTAAAATAGGATCAAATCATAAAGTTGGAATTGCGGGCCTAGGGGGATTGGGTCATATGGGGTTGAAATTTGCTGTTTCTTTTGGAGCTAATGTTACTGTCTTTAGTACTTCTGAGTCTAAAAGAGAAGAATCTTTATCGTTAGGAGCTCATAGTTTTGTAAATGTAAAAAATAAAGAAGAGTGTAAAGAAGCTTTGAATTCTTGCCATTATATTTTAGATACTGTTTCCTCAAATAGAAATATGAATGAGCTTTTTTCTTTGTTGAGAACTGATGGGGTGATTATGACAGTTGGTCTTCCAACAGAACCACATAAAATTTCAGGGTTTGATTTAATAGATAAAAGAAAAGGTATCGTAGGATCAGCAATTGGCAGTATTAGTGAAACACAGGAAATGATAAATTATTGCCATAAAAATGATATTTACCCTGAAGTAGAAGTGATACCAATAGAAAAAATAAATTTAGCTTTTGAAAATACAGTTGCTGGCAAAGTACGATACAGGTATGTAATTGATATGTCTTCTTTATGAAAGAGATAAAAAACCAAAAATTATTAAGAAATAAATCATTTATTAATAACAAGTGGATTAACTCGTTATCAAATAAAAAATTTT
>CEVE01056402.1_pt1 | contig 11978 bp, 9 predicted proteins | sample 356431 | NCBI WGS metagenome assembly CEVE01 (sample SAMEA2622764, study PRJEB7988) | marine metagenome | isolation source: saline water (ENVO:00002010), including
GTTCGGAATGGGATCGGGTATTACACCTTCGCAATAATCACCAGGCAAAGGACTTATACTTAAATATTTGGACTTGTAAATATCAAATTTTAAGCGATTTTAATAATTTTTTTGATAATCTCTAAAAGTAGTATCAAAACCTTTGTGGAAATCACTTTTTGGTTTCCAGCCATATTTTTTAGCTAACGAAATGTCTAAACATTTTTCTGGCGTACCATCAGGTTTGGATTTGTCAAACTTAATTTTCAAGTTTACTCCAATTTTTTTCATTAAAAATTTAGTGTACCATTTTATTGAATAACTCTTACCTGTACCTATATTTAAAAAAGGTTCTTTAATATCTTTATTCATAAAAAAAATTAATGCATCTGCAAAATCCTCTACAAACATTAATTCTCTTTTTGCTTTTCCAGTTCCCCATAAAACAACGTATTTCTTATTCAGCCTTTTTGCTTTAGAAATTTTATTTATTAAAGCAGGGTAAAAATGAGAATTTTGTAAATCGTAATTATCACCTGGACCATACATATTAGGAGGCATTAAGCTTTTATAGTTTAAATTATAATTTTTAGAGTAATTTGCGCACATATAAATACCTGCAATTTTTGCTATTGCATATGCATCATTTGTTTCCTCTAATTTTCCAGTCAAGATATATTTTTCTTTCATGGGTTGTTTACAGTTTCTCGGGTAAATACAGCTTGATCCTAAAAAAATTAAATTTTTAATTTTAGCTAAGTACGAACCGTGTATTAAATTATTTTGGATTTGTAGATTTTCATACAAAAATTTATTTTTATATTTAGAATTTGCCACTATACCTCCAACTCTAGCTGCAGCTATTATTACTAACTTTGGTTTATTTTTAGTTAAGAAGTTATAAACTTTTTTTTGGTCCAGTAAGTTAAGTTTTCTTTTATCAACTAAAAGTAAATTTTCGTAGCCTATTTTTTTTAGTTTTCTAAGAATAGACGAGCCTACCATTCCCTTATGTCCAGCAATAAAAATTTTACTTTTTTTACTTAGCATTAAGGTTGCTCACTTCCTCAGATATCATTTCCTCTATAAGCTGATGTATATTGGTTTTAGGCTTCCAAGAAAGCTGCTTTCTTGCTTTCGTAGCATTTCCTAATAAAGTATTAACATCTAACGGTCTAAGATAATTCTTATCTACAAAAATTATATTTTTTTTAGTAGTTAAATCATATCCTTTCTCATTTATACCCTTCCCCAACCACTTTATTCTCATATTTAACTTTTTAGACACAAAATTTATAAATTGTTTAATGCTGTACTGTTTTCCAGTTGCTATAACAAAATCATCTGGTTTCTTTTGTTGTAAAATTTTCCACATAGCCTCAACATAGTCTCTTGCATGACCCCAGTCTCTTTTTGAATCCAAATTACCTAGAAAAAGTTTTTTTTGTTTTCCCATTTTAATTTTAACCATAGCGCTGATTATTTTTTTAGTAACAAATGTTTCCCCTCTTCTAGGACTTTCATGATTAAATAATATTCCATTAGATCCGAAGATATTATAAGCTTCTCTATAATTTTTCGTTATCCAATGTGCATAAAGTTTCGCAACACCGTAAGGGCTTAATGGATAAAAATTAGTATTTTCATTTTGAGGAGTTTCTTGAACTTTGCCATACATTTCTGAGGTGCCAGCTTGATAAAATTTAGTTTTTTTTTCTAATTTGTGAAATTTAATTGCCTCAAGAATTCTTAATGCACCAAGGGCATCGGCATTAGCTGTGTACTCTGGAACTTCGAATGAAACTGCGACGTGAGACTGAGCAGCAAGATTATAAATTTCATCTGGTTTAACTAGTTCAATAATTTTTGATACAGAAGTAGAATCTGTTATATCACCATAATGTATAATAAAATTTCGAGATTTTTGATGTGGGTCTTGATAAATATGATCTATTCTTTGTGTATTAATTGAAGAAGATCTTCTCTTTACACCATGAACGATGTATTTTTTTTTTAACAGAAATTCAGCAAGATATGATCCATCTTGACCAGTAAGTCCAAATATTAAAGCTTTTTTTTTCACTTATAATTTTTTTAATATAATTAATTTTTTAGAAAGTAAAGATTAATAAGAAATATTATTAATATATGTAATCAAATTTTTATTGGACAGCTCTTTACCTTTATAAATTTGTCAAAATTTATCTTTTTTTCTTACGAAGATATATTTGCCCATCTTTTTTTTTATAAAATATTCATCATTTTTATCGCATTCATTCTTATCTTTTAGACAGTTTTCATAATTTTTTATTATATTATCAATTTTTTTTTCTATCCTGAAATATGTGGCATTAATATCGTAGTAAGGATTTAAAAAAACATTGTAATTATATTTTTTATTTTCATCAATAATTCTATCAAAGTTTCTTAATCCAAAAATTGTTGCGGCAATCAATATTATAATAAAAGTCTTTTTTTTAATTAACTTCATTTGATTTTTGTATTTTTCTAGCACTAATGAAAATGGTATAAAAAATGATGCTGCTATGAGTGAATAACCGCCATATCTTAAAGCAGGATGATTCACAAACCACTCTATTAATAAAATGATTATAGTAAAATATAAGTAGATAATTTCTTTTTTAAAATTTTTCATAACTTTTTTTTTTGATTGAAAAGTTGCAAAAAAAATTATTATTAAGGTTATAAGTCCAAGTAAAAAGTCTGAAACTTTAAATAAGAAATATTTATTAATCCAATTATTTACCCAGTTAAAGTCGTTAACATAATAACTTAGATCGTTAACAACAAAATTAGGAGTTTTACCAGCTTTTGACCAGCCCTCATAATGAAGCTTCATTAGCTCAATTTCCCTAGGTTGTATAGACCAATCAAAATTTGTAAAACAGCTATTTACTAAGGGATAAATTAAACATCCCGTATTTAAGAAATTCGTGATTAAAACAAAAGCTAGTAATAATAAAGAAAAATAAAAAGTCCTATTAGAAAGAATTTTATTCATTAAATTAAGAAAACCGATCGTTTTTGAAACGATGACTAATAAAGGCAATAATAATAAACCATATAAAAAATAAAAGGCTTTTAATGAAATAGTAATTGCAAATAAAATTGAAATTATTGACACTTCATAATTTGAAATTTTTTTTGAAATAAAAATTTTAAAAATTTCTGTAATAATCAATAAAATTAATATTTGAGCTGATCTATCTGTTCCATGTTCTGCTAATCTGTAAAAAAATACTAAAATAAAAATTAAAGCTAGAAGATTGTAATAATAAAAATAATTTATATCTTTTTTTTTAATACTTTCTATTATGTTTGATAATAATATATAGATAGCAGAGCCATATATTATTGCCGATCCAATGTGAAATAAATGAAATTTTATTACTGGCAAATAAAATAATGAATTAAAATAAAATAATGACGATGGGGTTCGAAAACCATGATTAAACTGGCCTATTCCAACAAAAGATGAACTTTGTGTTAAATAATAAGTATAAGGAAAATGGTAATACGGAAAATCATCATGTGATTTGAAAATTAAAAAAGATATAAATAACAACAAAAACAAAAAAACTAAAATTTTAAAATTTTTTTTTTGAAAAAGTTTTTTAGGATTGATTAAATAGAATAAATATAAGCCTAAAATTAAAATAATTAGATTGTGGTAAATATTGTGTTCATAAAAAAAATTTGAAAAATAGGAGTATATCGTTAAAAAAAAAAAACCTATTAAGAGTGAATATCCCAGACATCTTTTATTAGAAGGAATATTAATTATTTTTTGTAAATATGATCCATATCCAAATGTAGAAATAATAGATACAGAATAAAAAGAAAAAAGAATAATAAGATCAGTTTTCATGTATATTATATCATTATCACATATATTCAGGTATCGTAAGTATATAGATCAACATAGCGTATGTTTTGATTGGTATCTTAAAGTCTTTTTTTAATTATAATAAATGTAAACGAATAAAGAATAATAGAAAAAATTATCAGCTTTATTTGATAAACGCTGCTGTAAGGATTCATAGAACTAATTAAAATTATGATAAAGTTAACAAAAGAAATCAACAAACTAGTGACATTATTCGCAATTAATTGATTCTTAATTATTTTTTTTTTAAATCTTATATAAATTAATTGGTGCAAATGATTATTATCAGGAATTAGTGGAGAAAGTTTAGTTTTGAATTTTCGTATTATAGAGAATAAATTTTCATAACAAGGATACCACAAAAGTGTAATAAAAAAGTAAGGAGAAATATTTGGGTTTGATATATGGCATTTTATTATTAAATATCCTACAAAAAAACTAAGACTGTATGCACCGGCATCACCCAACATTAAATAATTACACAGATTTAACAAAATAATAATTATAATAAAAAATATCAAATAATTTATAAAATCATAATTAATTAATAGTTCATTTAATAATCCTAACTTAAACAAAATAAAGATTATAAAAGTCATATAAGTTAACAAGAGTCCATTTAAACCGTCTATAAAATTTGATCCATTTATTAATATTAATAAACAAAAGGAAGTAAAAAAAATATTGAATAAGGAATTTTTTAAAAGGTAATCAAAAAAAATTAATTTTGAAGTAAATATTTCTAAATTCAAAAAAATCACAGAAAAAAAAACTAAGGTGATCTGTAATAGAAATCGCTTTTTTGCAGAAATTAATATTTTTTGATCTGACAAAAACCCTAGTAAAAAAATTAATATTAATAAAATACTATAAAAAATATCTTGATAATTTATGAAAATTAAAGGTAAAATTAAAAATATTCCGCCAATTAATGGTATGTTTTTTTTATTTGAAAAAAGCTGATGATCATCGCCGGTATAATTTTGGAATAATTTTTTTTTTTTTATAAAAATGCTGAGTAAAATTACAAACAATGAGTATGTTAAAAAAAAGTACATCTATTTTTTTAAAAGAAAATTAATACTTAAGCATATTAAATAGTATATAGATTTAAAATAATTAAAATTCATATATTCATAATAAACTCTAAAACCATCAATTAATTTTTGAAAAGTTGAGGAAGACAACGAAGAACCAGATTTTGTCCAAAATGTTAGTATTTCATCTAAACCGTAAATTTTATTATTTTTTTCTAAAAGTTTAAGCCATAGAACAAAGTCTTCCTTTGTTTTTAAAGAAGCAAACTTAATATTATCATCAAATAAATTTTTTTTAATCATGACTGTAGAAGTTCCAATATCACATGACCTTAAAAGCTCTCTTAATCTACTAAAATTTCTTGCTATCCTTTTGCCTATAGCCTTTTGACTTTCATCAACTATTGAGTACGAAGTGTGAGTTATTTCATAATTATTAGACCTCATAAAATTAATTTGTTTTATTAATTTTTCATTTTGCCAAGTGTCATCTGCGTCTAAAAAAGCAATATATTTGCCTTTTGAGTTATTGATACCAATATTCCTCGACTCGCCTGCACCCATAGTCTTTGAGTTTTGAATAATAAATATTCTTTTGTCTTTCTTTGCGATTTCTTGAATAAAATTTAAATCGTTCTTATTTTCATCGTCATAAATAATAATTATCTCAAAATTTTCGTAAGTTTGGTTTAAGACAGATTTAATAGAATTTAAGATATATTTTTTTTTTTTAAAATATGGAATTATTACACTAACTAAGTCCATTAATTAAAAAAAATACAAAATTAACTTTCTAAAAAACTTTTTAATTGTTTAGATCGGCTAGGATGCTTAAGCTTTCTCAAAGCTTTAGCTTCAATCTGTCTTATTCTTTCACGAGTTACTGAAAATTGTAATCCAACTTCCTCTAGCGTATGGTCTGTGTTCATTCCTACCCCAAATCTCATTCTTAAAACCCTCTCTTCTCTGGGAGTTAATGTAGATAAAATTTTTGTAGTTGCTTCGCTAAGATTTGATTTAATTGCTTGTTCCAAAGGTGCCAAAGCTTTAGTATCTTCAATAAAGTCCCCTAAATTGCTATCCTCCTCATCGCCAACAGGTTTTTCTAGTGAAACAGGCTCTTTTGAAATTTTTAAAACTTTTCTAACTTTCTCTAATGGCATTCTTAATTTTTTTGCAAGTTCTTCTGGTGTGGCTTCTCTTCCGAATTCACTCAAAATTAGTCTTTGAGTTCTGACAATTTTATTTATTGTCTCGATCATATGAACAGGTATCCTTATAGTTCTTGCTTGATCTGCAATAGAACGTGTTATTGCCTGTCTTATCCACCAAGTTGCATATGTAGAAAATTTGTATCCTCGTCTATACTCAAATTTATCTACTGCTTTCATCAATCCAATATTACCTTCTTGGATTAAGTCTAAAAACTGTAAACCTCGATTAGTATATTTTTTTGCAATTGAAATCACTAATCTTAAATTTGCTTCGACCATCTCTTTTTTTGCGATACGGGACTCTTTTTCTCCTTTTTGTATCCTGCTTACTAATTTTTTGAAATCTGTCACGCTAATACCAAGTTTATGACTTATTTCTATCAACCTATCTCTAATGTTTTTAAATTCATTTTTATTTTTATTGAAAAAATTTTTCCAAATCGTGTTTGACGCTAAAAAATTTTTCAAATTCGGATTAATTTCATTACCTATATAAAATTTTATAAATTCATCTCTCGAAATTTTATCATTCATAGCTAATCTTAATAGATTTCCTTCCAAAGAAATTATTTTTTTATTTTCAATGTAATGTTTTTGGACTAGATTTTCTAAAACAGATGGAGACAGTTGAAGTGTTTTAATACTTTCTAAAATTTCATTAACTAACTTCTGATAATTTTTTTCTTTAGCTGATGAATATTTAATATTATTTAAAATGCTATTAAGTTTATCTTTTTGATGTTTAATTAATTTAGAATAGTTTTTAGTCAAATTGTTTACTGTCTCTAAAACTTTGGGTTTAATTTCACTTTCCATTGCTGCTAGAGTGGGATTAAATTCATCTTCATCATCATTGTTGTTATTTTCTTTTTTCTCTTCTTGTGGGTTATCTTTATCTGATTGTAGATCATTTTTGTTTTTTTTATTTTTTAGTCCTTGAGATGAGTTTTCATCTTCCATATAATTTGTATCAATATCTATAATTTCTCTTACCATTATTTCATCTTTTTGAAGTTTATCATTCCAGTCGTAAAATTGCTGCGCTGTTATTGGACTCTGAGATAATGCATTTAACATTACATCCTTTCCAGCTTCAATTCGTTTAGCGATTGCAATTTCACCCTCTCTTGATAATAGCTCAACACCACCCATCTCCCTTAAATACATTCGGATTGGATCATCGCTCTTCTCTAGACTTTTAGGCTCCTCTTTGTTTTGATTATCCCTTTTTTTGATAGCTTTAAAATCTGATTTTTTTTCCACAAGTGAAATTTTTTCGTCCAATATATGAAGAAAAGCTTGAGACAAATTTTGACTTGATAAATTTCTTTTACCTAAAGATTTACTTAATTCTTCATGGGTAATAAAGCCCCTATGGACACCTCTGCCCATAAGCCTTGCAAATGATTTTGTAATAATTCTTTCCACAGTTTAAAATTTGGAAATACTTATATAAAGACAATTTGAGAAAAATCTATATTTTTTTGTCTGTATTTAATTAATATTTTGCTCTTTTTTGAGCCTTCTAATTTCGTCAAAAGTGTTTTGATTGAAATCTTCTGCAAATTTTGATTCTAGCTCTTGAATTCTCAATTCAAGGTCATGGGTTTTTAAATCTTTTTTGATATCATTAAAAATTTCACTAATCTTTGAGTGATTTTCATCATTACTTTTAACTATATGTTTCACTGTGGCAAACCTGTTGATATTATCTAATAGTTTTTTATCTATATCTAAGCTGTCATAGTCGCCATTTTTTAAAGATTGATTAATTAATTGAAATAGAATTTTGTTTTCTTGAGAAAAAAATGACAAATTATCTAGTAGGTCTAAACGATGATAAAAAAAATCTAAATTATTTAAAATAATGTAAATTAAAGAAAACTCTTTAATTTCAATTGGAGAGAATTTTTGTGTTTGCTTAAAAATTTTTTTTGTAATTTCTAAGGATTTTATATTTCTTCGCTTGAAATTTTTAGAGTTATAGTTAATTTTAGATGGAAGCAAATCGGATAATTGATCTATAAAAAAACCCAAAACATATTTCTTAACTACACTATCTAAAATAGAATTACCTAATATTATCAATTTTTTTTCCATCATTGCAAGCTCGGTTGGTGTTTTTTTAGAATTATTTAAGTAGTGGTTATAAATAAACTTATGTATCTGTATTTTATTATCATCAGAATATTTAAAAAAATATTCTTTACCTTTTTTTTTAACAAAACTATCGGGGTCTTCTCCATCAGGTAAAAATAAAAATGTAATTTGTTTTTCGGGTTGTAAAAATTTAATAGAGTTTTCAGCTGCTCTTAGGGCTGCTTTGTAACCACTGTCATCACCATCAAAACAAATAATAATTTCAGAAAAAAATTGTCCTAACAGCAAAATTTGTTTACTAGTAAGTGCCGTTCCAAGATTAGCAACACAATTGAATATTTGATTATTATATAGACTTATTACATCCATATATCCTTCAACTAAATACACCTCACTAATTTTATTTGAAACTTTTCTTGCCTTATTTAAATTATAAAGATTGTTACCTTTTTTAAAAAAACTTGTTTCTGGAGAGTTCACATATTTCGCTAATTTTTTATTATCCTCGATTATACGCCCACCGATAGCTATTGGTTTGCCTGTTAAGGAATAGATTGGGAAAATTAATCTACCTCTAAATCTATCGATGTATTCATTTTTTCTTTCATCTAAATAAAATAAACCAGAATCTTTTAAATTATTTTCGTCAAAATTATTTTTCATTCTTACAAATGAACTTGATTCAAATGGTACATAACCAATATTAAATTCTTTGGCGATTTCAATGTTGAGATTTCTTTTTTTTAAGTAATTTAAAACTATTTTGTTTTTGTAATTTGGGATGACATTTTTTTTCTGATTTTCAATATAGTCTGAATATATCTCTGTATAAATATTCCATTCTTTTTCTCTTTGCTCATCTTGTTTGGTGAATCTATAGGGTTGTAAGCCAGCAAGATTTGCTAAACTCCTTACTGCTTCGCCAAATTTTAAATTTTGAGTTTTCATTAAAAAATCAAAAATATTTCCATGTTCTCCTGTACTGAAACAATGATAGAAACCTTTTTCGTCATTAATTGTAAATGATGGTGTCTTTTCATTTTTAAAAGGAGATAAACCAACAAACTCTTTGCCTCTTTTTTTTATTGGTAAATATTTAGATACAACTGTAGATACTTTTAATCTTGATTTTATTTCTTCTAAATATTCTTTTGGATATTTCATCATAAAACCGCTATTTGTTTAATATTTCTCTCAAAACTTTGCCCGCTAAAGAAAAATCTAGAGTATCTGAATACTTTTTTTTTAACTCTCCCATAACTTTTCCCATATCTTTAATGGATGATGCTTTTGTTGCATCAATTATTTCACTACAAATTTTTTTGGTTTCCTCTTCGCTCATTTGTTTAGGTAAATAGCTAGATAGAATTTCTTGCTCTTGCTTTTCAATTTTAAGTAAATCTTCTCTATTATTTTTTTTATAGACCTCAATTGATTCGTTTCTCTGTTTAATCATTTTTTTTAATAGCTTTTTAACGTCATCATCATCAGTTTCTTTTTTTTGTGGACCAGACCTATTGGTAATATCTAAATCCTTGATGCCAGATAAAATTAACCTGTAAGTTGATATCTTTATTTTATCTTTTAATTTAAGGGAATTTTTGTAATCTAAATCAATCTTATCTTTAATAGCCATAAATTTAAATTTACTTTTAAAGATAATTTTCTTCAAAAGAAAAAATAATTTTTTTTGGAATTTTCCATTAGATATGTTGCGGAAAAAAGGGTTTTATTGTATTAACCTTTAACTCATGAGTTGTAATTGACTTCAAAACAGAAAAGCAAATATTCAAATTTTTCTAATTTTAACTCAGCCATTTTAGTTCTTGAAAACAGGTCAATATTTAAAGGTATTGGATTAGGTTATCAAGGAGAGGTGACTGGGGAGATTTGTTTTAATACCTCGTTAACAGGTTATCAAGAAATTATTTCAGATCCATCTTATGCAGGGCAAATAATAAATTTTACATTTCCTCATATAGGTAATGTTGGAACAAATGATGAGGACCTTGAGTCTAATAAAATCTGGACTAGAGGTGTGATATTTAATTCTGAGATAACCAGTCCTTCAAATTACAGGTCGCTTCAAAATTTAGATAAGTGGTTGAAAAAAAATAAAATAGTTGGCATAACCGGTTTAGATACTAGAAGTTTAACAAATTTCATAAGAGATAAAGGAGCGCCCAAAGGTACAATAGCTAATAATAAAAAAGGTAAATTTAATATTAATAAGCTAATTAAAAAATCGATAAATTGGCCCGGTTTAAAAGGTTTGGATCTTGCAAAAGAAGTTACAACAAAAAATACTTATACATGGAAGGGACTTAAAACTTGGAAAAAATTTAAAGGATATGAAAAAAATAAAAATAAAAAATTTAAGATTGTAGCAATAGACTTTGGAATTAAAAAAAATATACTTAGATATTTTTCAAATTATGATTGTGAGGTTAAGGTCGTTTCTTGCAAAAAAAAGTCAGATGAAATTTTAAAATTTGAACCTCATGGAGTTTTTTTATCAAATGGCCCTGGAGATCCGGCAGCTACAGGAAAATATGCAATTACTGTAGTAAGAGATTTAATTAAAAAAAGTGTCCCAGTATTTGGAATTTGTTTAGGTCATCAAATATTAGCTCTTGCTTTAGACGCAAAAACACAAAAAATGAAATTAGGACATAGAGGTGCTAATCACCCAGTGAAAAATTTAGTAACAAATAAAGTTGAAATAACAAGTCAAAATCATGGTTTCGAAGTAATAAAGGGAAGTTTAAAAAAAAATACTGAGATAACCCATCTATCGCTATTTGATAATTCTATTGAAGGTATAAGATTAAAAAACAAACCAGTTTTTTCTGTTCAATATCACCCGGAAGCAAACCCTGGTCCTCAAGACAGCAATTATTTATTTGATCATTTTATAAAACATGTAAAAAAATATGCCAAAAAGAAAAGATATTAAAAAAATTTTAATTATTGGAGCTGGTCCTATAATAATTGGTCAAGCTTGTGAGTTTGATTATTCTGGGACACAGGCTTGCAAAGCTCTTAAAGACGAAGGGTATAAAGTCATTTTGATTAATTCTAACCCAGCAACAATAATGACTGATCCTGGTGTTGCAGACAAAACATATGTTGAACCTATATCGCTGGAGGTGCTTGAGGAAGTTATAAAAAAAGAAAGACCTGATGCAATCTTACCGACAATGGGTGGGCAAACAGCATTAAATATTGCAATAAGTGCAGAAAAGATTGGTTTATTAAGAAAATATAAGATTGAACTAATTGGAGCAAATTCAAAAGCAATCTCTAATGCAGAAGATAGAAAAAAATTTAGAAAAAATATGACTGATATCGGTTTAGATTTACCTAGGTCAGAAATATTAAACACTTTCTCCAATTCAAAAAAATGTCTAAAAAAAATTGGCTTGCCAGCAATAATTAGACCTTCATTCACTTTGGGTGGTTTAGGTGGTGGAATTGCAAGAACAAAAAAAGATTTTTTTAAAATAGTAAAAGAAGGCATGAGAGAGTCACCACAAAATCAGGTTTTGGTAGAAGAATGTCTTGACGGGTGGAAAGAGTTTGAGATGGAAGTTGTGAGAGATAAAAATGATAATTGTATAATAATTTGCTCAATAGAAAATGTTGATCCAATGGGTACTCACACGGGCGACTCGGTAACAATAGCCCCAGCCTTAACACTAACTGATAAAGAATACCAGGTAATGAGAAATGCATCTATTG
>CEVE01017932.1_pt1 | contig 11955 bp, 14 predicted proteins | sample 356431 | NCBI WGS metagenome assembly CEVE01 (sample SAMEA2622764, study PRJEB7988) | marine metagenome | isolation source: saline water (ENVO:00002010), including
AGATGCGAAAAATCTGCTAAATTGTCGGCTATCAGCATCCAATTCGCTTCATAATGCAAATAGGCTTCCTTCTCAAACCCCTTCCAAGCGGCGTCTGATAGTGGACCATAGTCATGTATATCACTTGGATCTGCTAGCTTAGGATCCCCCATCCAAATCCAAAGTAGATTGCCTTTCTCAACAATCGGAAAGCTCTGCACTTTGTGATTTGGACCGATAAAATCTTGCCCAGGTATTTCAATAACCTTACCATCAGTATCATACTTGATCCCATGATACATACAGCGTATGCAGTCCTTTTCTACCCTACCGAGACTCAAAGGCGCACCACGATGACAGCAACGATCGTCTAAAGCAAAACACTTCCCACTCTCTCCACGATAAATAACGATGGGTATCTCGAGATACATTCGAGCTAATTTCCCGGTCTCAACTAACTCATGGCTCCATGCTGCGGCATACCAACAGTTATAAAGAAAAGGATTTGAGTGATTGCTCATAAAATTACACTTGTCCCGAAATTTTAAAGCTAGCAACTGTGCAACCTACTGCAAAAATAGGAAGATCAGCAGAATAAAACTGCAAGTTCCCCTTTCCGCCTGCAGCAGCTGCAGCAGCTATTAGAGTTCTAATCTCGAAACCTCCCTGACCCGCCTCTGCATAAACCTCTTCATCTTCATAAGATAGTAAAAGTTCTTTGTCTTGATTCATTAGTCTTTCGAGAAAAAGGCGATCCCAAGCTTCATTAATTTTCCCCGAATCTGGCGTTGCGGGCCAATGAGAGATCCCGCCCGTACCAACGACGGCAATGTTCTCAGTTTGCTCATCACAAGCCGCTCGCAGGGCCTCTCCAAAATTCCATACACGACCGAGGGGAGTCAGGGGAGGCCCCTGGCAATTAATATTACAGGGAATAATTGGCAAATCGTAATTTGGTGTCAAAAAATTTAAAGGGACCATGATTCCATGATCACATTGCCACTCTTCAGAGTACGCGAGATCAACATTATTCAGCATGACCTTCATCAGCCTGGTAGCTAATTCTGGCGAACCTTTTATCGTCTTTTTTCCTATCCCCAGCCACTGAGAATCTTCTATTGGTCCGGTGTGTTTCTCACCTACACCGATACAGTAGGCCGGCATATTATCCATAAAAAAATTAGCAAAATGCTCAGCTGCAACCACTATCAGAGTCTCTGCGCCGCTCAACCTTATTTCCTCTCGCTGCCTGTCTAAACACGCATAAAACTCGTCTCGAATTCCTATTTTTTCGGATTCAACCATATGCGACCTCCCGGTAATACCAGGTGCATGACTGAGAATTCCAGAGTAGACCAATGGCATTATGAGAATCCGCTATCGCTAAGTTGTTTTATTTGCGCATCTTTACCATTGTGTTTTTCCATAGCGTAAATTCCATGCCTAACCGGCCCATATTTAGAAACCCCATCACGCATTGCTTGCAAATAATCAAACCACTCAATTTTTAGGTAAGCCGCAAAGTGCATAAGAATTTGCCCATTAACCCCCATTACGTAAAGCAGACCTATATCCCCAGATTCAATAGCGGTATATTCTTCCTTGGTTAGGTCATAAGCCATCAATACTTCAGATTTGTTCCGCCCAAACTCTCTCTGGACACGATTGTCACGATTTAACTCATACAGAAATTTTTGGACTTGGTATAGGCTCATGACTTACGCGCTTTACCAAGCTTAGGAATGGTGTGCTCACCGGTCGCAATACAAATATTCTTCGTCTCCATATAAAAATCGAAACTATAATCACCTCCATCTCGACCAATACCGCTTGCCTTCATGCCCCCAAACGGAGCCGATAAATGCCGATTATTCTCCGAATTCACCCAAACCATCCCGACGTCCAAGTTTTCTGCCATACGGACACTACGACCGGTGTTACTGGTCCAAACATAGCCGGCCAAGCCGTATTTAACATTATTTGCGAGAGTCACCGCCTCCTCTTCATCTTTAAAATCGATGACAGTCAGCACTGGGCCAAAAATTTCCTCCTGAGCAATGCGCATCGAGCTATCAGCCTCAGTGAGCAGAGTGGGTTCCACGAAATGTCCCTTGCCTTGAATATCTATTTTTTTTCCTCCAGCGGCAATGGTTACACCTTCTCGCCTAGCAACTTCGAAATAAGAAATAACCTTTTCAAGATGGCTCGCATGAATGAGAGGTCCGATCTCTGTATCGGGGTCTAGAGGGTGGCCAACCCTAAGCAAGCCCACTCTTTTCTTTATTCGCTCGATAAATTCGTCAGCAATGGATTCCTGAATCAACAGACGACTCGAAGACGTACAGCGCTCTCCATTGAGACTGTAGATCATAAAAATCACTGCATCCTCGGCTCGATCAAGATCCGCGTCGTCAAAAACGATTACTGGATTCTTTCCGCCTAATTCAAAATGAACACGCTTTAAAGTTTCCGCTCCCTGTCTGATGATATTGCTTCCAGTTGCAGACTCGCCAACAAAAGCAATTGCGCGTATTAATGCGTTCTCTGTCAGCGCTTTACCTGTGGTTTCACCTAAACCATGAACAGTATTTATCACTCCTTTCGGCAAACCTGCTTCTTCCATCAGCTTTGCTAAAAGTGCTGCTGTACATGGAGACCACTCGGCGGGCTTGTGAACAACGGTGCAACCAGCAGCCAGTGCTGGTGCAATCTTCCATGTGGAAAGCATGAAAGGTGTATTCCATGGAGTGATCACACCAACAGGCCCAATCGGTTGCCGTACCGTATAGTTCATATGCTTCTGTGCTGGTAACGCTAGACCATCGCGAGCGCTCGGCGCCATATCTGCAAAATACCGATAGTTTTCAGCTCCTCGAATGGCCGCTTTGCTCATAAAGCGAATTGGTTGTCCCGTATCCAAACTCTCAACGAGGGCTATTTCCTCGGCATTGGCTTCTATTGAATCTGCAATCGCATGCAGCAGCTCCCGTCTCTTTGCTCCCGACATCGCCGCCCAATCCGAAAACGCATTGTGTGCCGCTTGGCAAGCCTCATCTACATCTTGCTGCGTGCCTAATGCTACCTCTCCAATTATCGACTCATCGATTGGTGAACCATTTATGAATGTTTCTTTGTTACTCGAGCTTACCCACTCTCCGTCAATAAGATGTTTGATCGGTTCTCGTCTAAATCTCTCGCGCAAGTCTTGTAACTGATTTAAGTTCTTCTCTAGCGAAGACAGGCTCATATACCTAAACCTCGCTGCTCATAAAAGAGGGTACCCGGTTTCTATTCCATCGCATATCCACTTTGATTTCTTGTATCTCGTAAGAAAGTGCCAATGGAACGTCACCTGCTTGCTTGTCAACGGTCTCGCAAAGGCATTGCATAAGCTCTTCTCCCATCTTCTTTCTGACATCACTTGAGCGACCTTCTGCTATCCGAAGGTAAACTGCAATGAACCCGTAGTTTGATGACTCATCGGCAATAATTGTTAGGTGGGATTTTGAAACGCGAGTTCTCACCCCTCCTATTTTGAGCGCTTCCTGACTAACCGCACACCTATGTAATTCCTGAGATAAAATTTTCAAGTCGATAAATTCTTCAATATTTTCAGAGACTTCGATAATTTGGTGGGGCATGAATTAAATACCTAGAGGAAAAGCTGGAATCACATTTCCATATTACTTAATATATTAAATAAATCAATAAATTGAAATCTCTCATTAATAAACAGGACTTGGTCGAGCTAATGAAATTTCTCAGTTTTAATCATGAGGGTAACAGCTACTTTGGTGGCGTCAAAGATAATGGCATTGTCAACTTAACCTTAAGAGCCAAGGGTCTGATTGATCTAAGGGAAGCGATACGAAAGAATAAATTAGGCGACCTGACAAAACTAGTAAACGCTTCTGATAGCGATTATTCAGTTGATGAAATTGAATTTACACCAACCATTCCAAATCCTGAAAAAATTATCTGTATAGGAGTGAATTATTTCAATCGCAATTCTGAGTACAAAGATGGAACAGATCGCCCCAAATACCCCAGCGTATTTATGAGACATAGAGAATCTTTAGTAGGACATCAAGAGCCTATAATAAAACCCCCGGAGTCCAATCAGCTTGATTATGAAGGAGAGATCGTTTTAGTTGTCGGCAAGACAGGCAGAAGAATCAAAGAATCTGATGCCTACAAGTACTTGGCAGGAATTACGATAATGAATGAAGGTACTGTTCGCGATTACTTACGACATGGAAAGTTCAACGTCACCCAAGGTAAAAATTTTGCTTCATCTGGTTCTCTTGGACCCTGGATGGTTACACCAGAGGATTTAGACCCCATGGGTAACATTCAGGTAATAACTCGAGTCAATGATGAGGAACGTCAAAATGACTTTACGGAAAATCTCTTGTTCTCATTTCGATACCTGATTCATTACTTATCAACATTCTATCAATTAAGACCAGGCGATATCATCGCAACAGGCACTCCAAATGGCGCCGGTGCTCGCTTTGATCCTCCAAAATATCTCAATGAAGGAGATACCGTAGAGATAGAAGTACCCGGCATAGGAACCCTTACAAATTCCGTAATGAATGAATACGATGAAGATGATTCATGAAAGGTTTAAAAGAACTAAGAAGTATAGACTACAGCCTACCAATGCAACTATTACAGGCGACAAAGTCAGCAACCTCCTTATTCAGGGCAATGCTACACTCCCATCAATTAACCGACCAACAATGGCGCATAATCCGAGTCTTAGCAGGTAAGAAAAACATCGAAACCTTTGAACTAGCGAGACAAAGCATGGTTCCTCCGCCAAGCCTGACACGTATACTCAAAAATTTTGAAAAAACTGGGTTGATAACTCGCAAATCTGACAACAGAGATCTAAGAAAAACGCTCATAAATCTTACCCCAGCGGGTTGGAATAAATTTGATCAAGTATCACCCGAAGCCGAAAGAATCTACTTTGCGATTGAAGAAAAAGTAGGGAAAAAAGAGCTAAATCAGTTGCTGAAGAGTCTCCAAAAACTAAATACAAAACTTCATATAGAGAATTGAGTATTTAATCAAACTCCAGATGTCGACGCGCAGCCTCCACATTACACGGCTCATCTGTAAATTCATAATCAGGAACCAATCGAAAATTTCTTCCAAGCTTAACTGATTCACTCAAATACTCTGGATCTTCAATCGTGTATTCCAATTCCAATCCATAGCCTCCATCTATCAATCTATACGTTTCAGTGACTACTTTACTGGCGCTTGAACTCACCCCTCTCTCATTACCCCATTTTGTTTGTGAAAATCCTGTGGTAACAACCACCAGATCGCCATTGTCGTCCAGACGAGCAATAGAATATCCGTTTTGATCGGGTACATGCTCGGAGGGCATAGATGTTTCTCCTGTTTTATGGAGGACTCTTGTTGAAGACTGCTCATGACTTATCGTAATCATATTGTCAGAAACTTCCCAATGCTGACTGTAGGGCCATCGAGTAATCCTGGGCATTGGATAAGGCTCACACTCGAGCCCTGGATCTTCATTTAAATCAAAAGCATCTACCTCCTCTTGTGCCTTTTGAGTATAAGGCCAATCTTCTGGCGGTCGAAAACCACCCACTAAAGTTTGCTGCATATCTAAGATCGGTCTCCAAGTTCCTCCAAAATTATCTGAAGGTGCAATTGGTCTCCGAGGAGAGATGGATGAATCAGCAGGTCGACTAAAGGCATAGTAAGTTTCACCACTTGCCTTTGTTACTGAATTTAGCAAGCCGAAACGCTTCTCAGAGTCACGATTTGGTCGGGCCGAAATAACGACCCGCTCGCCAGTCATAAAAGAATCTCTAGCCCAACCATTACGCACCAAACCAGCTATGGAATGTCCTTCAAAAGTCCATTCAACATAATTTCCATCCACGCTGATCGAATCGATTACTACAAAAGCATGAGGATTACGCCAAGCAACTTCTTTGACGATACCCTCTACCTCAATAGTTGAACCCAGATCAAATGCTGCCCGTGAATGGTGAGCCTCCGTCAAGCAAGCCATTAAGAAAGAAAAGACTAACAAACCAACTTTCATCATTATTCGATTCCGCTGCAGTCGTTCTAAAAGTTTTAGAACTTTGCTCTGTCTTTATCAATTTGTCTAGTGCCTTTCAGCTTAAAACACTAATGCTATATCAGCTCTAAAAATTATGAACTATTCGAAACTGAAACCAACGTAATTTTCAGCCAAACTTTTAGAAGCAGCCTCGGACCTAAACAAATATTCGAGCTCAGATTTTTGTAAGCGTTCATCAAACAAACTACCATCGGGGAATTTATGAAGCAGTTTAGTCATATACCAGGAAAAATGCTCTCCGCGCCAAATGTGTCGGAGGCAATTCTCAGCATATTGAGCCAATAGCCCTTCGCTTTTTGATTCGTACCAAGCGACAAGCGCAGCACTCAGGTAGCGGATATCTGAAATGGCCAAATTCATTCCTTTAGCTCCGGTCGGTGGGACTATGTGAGCAGCATCTCCTGCCAAAAACAAACGGCCAAAGTTCATGGTCTCACAAACATAACTCCGCATCGGTGTTATTCCTTTATCAACAATTTTTCCCTCCAAGAGCTTCCAACCTGGTATCGTTTCTAAGCGACTATGCAACTCCTCCCAAATCCGATTTTCAGACCAGTCCTCAATCTTATCGTGAGGATCGCACTGAATATAGTTTCTTGTGCGTTCCTTGGACCGCATACTGTGTAATGCAAAACCATTCTCATGATTAGCATAGATCAATTCATCTGAAGAAGGGGGAGCTTCTACTAATATCCCGAGCCACGCAAATGGATACTCGCGACTAAAACTTCTTACTTCTGATTCAGGTATAGAATTCCTACTAACACCATAAAAGCCATCACACCCAGCTATCCAATCACATTCAAGTTCATGTTGATCTCCAGCTTGGCTAAACCTAACTTTAGGTTTCTTAGTATGTATACCTAGTATTTCAACGTCCTGTGCTTCAAATATCATTTCTCCATTTTGCTGCTCACGAACAGAAATTAGATCCTTCACCACCTCTTGCTGTCCATAAACGGTTATACCTTTGCCTCCAGTCAGAGAATCTAAGTCTATACGATGAGACTCGCCGCCAGCACGAACCTCAATTCCATGATGATGCATCCCCTCCTTCATAAGCCTCTGGCCAAGACCTGCATCCACTAACAAGTTGACTGTACCCTGCTCAAGAACTCCAGCTCTAACACGACCCTCCACATAAAATCTACTGCGGCTTTCAATAATCACAGAGTCAATTCCTTTTTGGGACAGCAAATGCGAGAGAAGAAGACCCGCTGGACCTGCACCGATGATTCCAACCTGCGTTCGCATGCTATGATTACTCTCAATGAGATAAAGGGTTACTATTCATGCACTTCAAATTTTTCCATTACCACATCTGGCTGTTTCGCCGTTTACAAGACTTGAAGTTACGTGTATTACGTAATATTCCGGATTAATAATCGGAAAACCCATACATGTAAATCAACTGAGGTACGATATGAGTAATGATAGATCCGATGATGAGTTTTTCGAATTAGGATTGCAAGTTCGAAAAGAAGTGTTGGGTGCTGACTATGTAGACTCTGCTCTGCGTGAAAGCAATGACCTTGACAGAGATTTTCAACATTGGATCACCGCAACAGCCTGGGGTGCAATATGGGGACGCTCTCAACTAAGCCGACGCGATCGAAGTTTAATCACGATCACACAACTCGCCAGCTTAGGTAATTTAGAGGAACTCGCCTTGCACTTAAAAGCGACTAAAAATACAGGTCTTTCCAAAGAGGATATCAAGGAAGCTTTAATGCAAGTCGGCGTCTATTCTGGCATTCCAGCAGCAAATGCCGCGTTCAAAGTCGCTAAGAAAGTATTTAGTGAGGCAACTGATTAGACCAATTTTATTTTATAATCCAAATTTTCTGCACCAACTATGACTAAGATTGATCTAACACAGCATCCTCCTTTTATTTATCCCGATTATCGCTCATCTCGCACTCGCGGACCTAAGAAGCCTTTACTTAAATTGTGCGACATAATTGAAGGAGAACCACACATTCAATTAGGCGAATTTCAAGGAAGTCTGAGCAATAAATTCCATATTCCTGAAGGTTCTAACAATTTATTAATCAACGGCCCACAGAGAGGAGCCCCTCTTGGCGAGCGAATAGTCGTGTCTGGACAAGTGTTAAACCAATGGGGCAAACCACAGTCGGGAATATTGGTTGAAATATGGCAAGCAAACGCAAGTGGAAGATACATGCACAAAACAGATAAACAGGACGCGCCACTCGATCATAATTTTTCAGGAGTTGGTCGTTGCGTCACTGATTCTGATGGAAGGTATCGTTTTTACACCATTAAACCAGGTGCATATCCTTGGAAAAATCATTTCAATGCCTGGCGTCCAAGCCATATTCATTTTTCTATTATCGGTGAGTCTTTAGCAGATCGGCTAGTGACTCAAATGTATTTTTGTGGGGATCCACTAATTGAGCATGATCCTATTTTTTGTGCCACGCCTACCGCTAACAGACACCGACTAATTTCTTCTTTTGATCTGGGCATCACCGAAGCTGATTTCGCCCTAGGGTATAATTTCGACATCGTTCTGCCCGGAACTAAAGACATGCCTAACCCTAAAGAGAGTGAGCATCCTAATGAAGGTTCCTGATCGCCTAACACCTTCGCAAACCGTCGGTCCCTTTTTTACTTTAGGGCTCACTAAATCTGAACCGGACAAGACTTGTAAAAGTCCGGTAAGCAACCTTATCACAGGGGACGGTGAAAAAATCTCAATAATCGGCAGAGTCATGGATGGCAACCAAGAACCAATACACGATGCCCTCATCGAAATATGGCAGTCAGATTCGTCAGGAAAATTTGATAACCCCCTTTTTGTTGGTTTTGCACGGAGCCATTCGAGTCAGTATGAAGGACAAAGATTCTTGTTTGAAACAATCAAACCGGGATCAAATATTGAACATGAAGCGCCCCATATTTCCGTAGTGATCTACATGCGCGGACTCTTAACGCAATTATACACCCGTATATATTTTTCTGATGAGTTAGAATCAAATTCCACAGATCGAGTTTTAACCAAAATTCCTCCGCAGAGACGAAAGACCCTCATTGCTCAGCGAAGAGAAAGCATGGGAGAAACAACATACGAATTTGATATCCGCATGCAAGGCAGCCAAGAGACAGTTTTTTTTCATTTATAAACAGGTAGAAAAGATGGTAAGCGCGCTCGACTCAACATTAACCTCATCAATATACTCGGAAAAAGAAACTGCTGCTCTTTTTAGCGATGAAGCTGAAATTAACTCGCTTTTAAAATTCGAAAAAGAGTTAGCTATGGCTCAAGAGGAATTAGGAATTATTCCAGCAGGGATTGGACAAAAGATTTTTTCTTCTTTAGATGGTTTCAAGATATCACCAGCTAGTTTAGCCGAAGACTACGCAAAGGATGGTATTCCAATTCCTGCCCTACTTAAAATATTGAAGAATGAATTAGAAGAGGAAACTGCGAACTACCTCCATTTCGGAGCGACAAGCCAAGACGCTTTGGATACAGGTCTAATAATTAGGGTTAAGGCAGCTATCGATGTTATTACACGAAATTTTGACCGTCTCATAGATGAATTAGTTAGTCTTGCAAGCATACACAAAACCACTGTGATGATCGGCAGAACACGCAATCAAAACGGAGCCCCAATAACATTCGGACTAAAAATTGTTAACTGGATCGAGCCTCTTAAAAGACAGAAGAGACGACTGACTGAGCTGATTCCCAGACTATTAGTAATCCAGCTTGGCGGCTCCGTTGGTACGAATGCTGCGTTAGCCCCAAAGGGTGAAGAAGTTGCCGGCAAACTCGCACAAGCACTAGGCTTGTCGCTACCAGTTTCACCCTGGCATGCTCAGCGTGACTCAATTATTGAATTTGCCAATTGGCTCAGTATGACCGCGGGGCAAGTTGGCAAAATCGGTAAAGACCTTATGCTTTTAGCTCAGAACGAAATTGGAGAAATTACCTTTAATAATCCGGGAAAATCTTCAACCATGCCAAACAAAGCTAATCCTGTGCTTTGTGAAACTCTAGTAAGTCTGGCAGCCTTTTGTCGAAGCAATGCCGACCTTATAGAACAAACCGCACTTATTTCTCATGAACGTGATGGGGTCTGCATGACAATTGAACGGCTTGCCTTTCCCACCTTAGTATGTGCTGCTAGCGCGAGTATAGTTCAGACAAAAACTTGCTTGGAAAATATGTCGGTAAATATGGAAGCGATACAGAAAAATATAAATGCCGATCGCGGTTTATTTATGGCAGAGGCAGCAGTTTTTGCTCTAATGAAATTCACAACTCGGAAACAAGCATCTGAATTGGTGAGTCAAGCTTGCGAGTCTTGCATTTCAAATCAAAGTCACATGATTGATGAACTTAAATCACTGAGTAGCTTTAATCTTGATTGGGAATCATTGAGAGCACCTCAAAATTACCTGGGAAATGCCCAAAAAATTGTTGAAAAAGCAGTACACGATGATGCCCACGATTAATCTAGGAATAACCCGTTTCAAGCTATGCTACGCATCAATTAATATCGATAGAATGCTCTTTTAATTGATCTAGTTTAACTATGTTTAATGCAAGCTTGTGGGTCTTAGTTAGATAAACACCTGGCGCAACACCGCTGTCATAAGCTTCTAGCCAGCGAGCTGCGCATAGACACCATGAATCCCCTGGTGAAAGACCAGGAAAACCAAATTCTGGAACGGCCGTAGTTAAATCGTTACCTCTACCTTTTGAAAATTCTAAAAACTCCTTCGTAACCCTTACACAAACTGTATGGGAACCAGCATCTTCGTTTCCAGTATTGCAACACCCATCCCGATAGAAACCAGTTACAGGATTATCGCCGCATGGTAAAAGTAATTCGTCAAACACATTAACAGATTCTTCCATTATTTTATCCACTTAAATTGACCATACGGTCTTATCTTACAAAACCTGCAAGAGGTTTTTGAAATTCTGCTCCAAATCCAGAAAGCAACTCTTTAACTTGATCGCTAACCCGGCAAAAGGCAATAAATTTTTTCACTCATGAAATTTCTCCGTTATTGATCACTTAGACACTTTCTAAGCAGACTTTTTAAGATGCCAAGTTATTTTCTGCCCGTAACTACCAGTGTTCCGGGCCAGTCCGTAGTTCTATTGGCCCGCCAGGTTATGACCTCCCTAAGACCAGCTTCTTCAAAGAGATCTATCCATTCGATTTCTTTCAACATATGCATCGGGATATTCAATTTTTTTGGCCAAGAATGAGATTCAGCATTTTCAAAATAAAAGTCCAATCCAAAAATTATTCGACCTCCCTTTTTCAGCCAGGTATCAGTAATTCTTTGAACGAACAGTCTGGGATCTAGCAGATAGTAAATAAACTCCATAGAGTAAATCAAATCAAAAGTATCGGTGGAGTCGTAGGTATCTACTCGCGTTTGAATGTAGTGCTCACCCTTACCCCTTGCTTTTGCGTTGAGTATCATCTGACCTGCACCGTCAATTCCAACAGCTTTACTACAAAAAGGATGAGCGTAAACCTGACGGGTAGCCCAACCGTTTCCACAGCCTAAATCGAGAAAACTAAAATTTTTTCCAATTTCAGATCTCTCTCCAAGCGAGAAGGCCAACATTTCTTCAACTGAAGCAGCATGCCCTTTCTCCATTCCAAGATCTCTACCCTCTATTGCCCATTCGTTAAAAACATCGATGGCTTCTTTCATTTTTGCAAGTTCCAATATAGGTATTTGTTAAAATATCAATTAGTAATCACTTAATATACTTACTGTCGACTAACCATAACGACGGTTGGTATTATGACGGTCGCCCCCTAAGGAAGTCTGCGGATCAAATA